>Ga0302237_1000115_pt1 | contig 93274 bp, 105 predicted proteins | sample AAG_UR_Ala_MG_FD_193530 | JGI IMG/M metagenome (GOLD analysis project Ga0302237, IMG submission 193530) | Enriched activated sludge microbial communities from anaerobic digester in WTTP, New Holstein, Wisconsin, United States - AAG_UR_Ala | ecosystem: Engineered > Bioreactor > Anaerobic >... | reverse complement strand
GCGGCTTCGCTCCACGCTTCCTTCACACGCTCGGTCGCCCTCGCGCAGTCGCGCTTCGCTTCACTCGTCGTGGTCAACTCGTGGGAGGACTTCCACCTCCAAGACTGCGCCCATGCTGGGCGCACAAGACAGAGGGCTGACCGCTTCCGGTCAGCCCTCTGATTTGCATCACTGTGATATGGCCGGGGCGGTTCAGTCGTCCACGCCTTTTCCCTTCCCGTGTCCCTTGCCGGAATCGCGCTTCCAGTCCTTGTCGGATTTACCTCCTTTTCCCTTGTTTTTCTTCTTCTCCTGCTCCCGGTCGTGCTTCCACTCGCGCTTGTCCTTCTTCCCGTGCCTTCCTTCATCCATGGCATAGCGGTGCTTGCCCTTCGTCTGCCGGTCATATTCCCTGTCGATGGCATAGAACTTCTCACCGCGGGTCCTCCGGTCGATCACCCTCTCCGGCGGGATGTCGTAATGCTCGGAGACATAACGGAGGTTGACGAAGTTGACGATGTCGGCATCCCTCAGCACGACCCTGGTCCGCCACTGATCCCGAGGGTATTTTCTGTAATGCCCGTAGGCCTTCCCGTAGGGAGGCCTTTTCACGACAACCGTCGTCGGAATGTAATAGACCTCGGGGCCGATCCCGTAGCGGACGGAGATGTCCCACCAGCTCATTCCCCCCAAGCGCAGATCCACGATGACGCCGGGGGCCACATGGGCCCTGGTTGCGATGAAAAAGGCCACAGGGATTTCATCCCGAGGGATCCCGCGATCATGGACGACGACGACCTCGCGCTCGGGGACCCTGTAATAATTGCTGATGCCGAGATAAAAACTTCGCGGTCCTTCAGGACCGATGGACACCCCGAGATCCACGTTCGAGGCGTAGGCCGTGGTGGAAACGGCAAAGGCCAGAAATAAAATGCTTAGAATCGTTAATCTTTTCCGCATGTTACCCTCCTGACTGTCCTTGTTCCGGTCAATCTGTCTTTCATCCCGGCTCACCGGCCGGCTTGGCTACAATTGTCTTATAGTTTAGCATAGTCCGTGCCGGGAAACCAACCCTGGCCGGATCCGCCGCCGGTAGTTGTTCTGTTTCACCAAACGCAGGACTGCCAAAAGTGTTGACAGCCTCTTCGGTTCACCGGAAACCTTCCTCCCCGGCCGACAACGGAGAAAAATGCTTCCCGGAAGACGGATCATTTAAATTCCGCTTGACAGCGAAAACAAAAACCCTTTATCTGACTTTTCATAGACCGGTGCGGAACCTTTTTTGTCTGTCTGTTCTCCCATGACGGCACCGGCACTCACATCACCGGGCGATTTTCAAAAAGCGGCTTTTCTTTTCCGTAGATTCTGTTTCCCGAGCAGTCAACCTTCTAACTCCGTTTCATTTCTCCATTGATCGTTTCAGTGAGGCGAGGACGGTGGTACCCGGCAAAGGGAACCTTTTCCTTAAAAAAACGTCGGACCTGCGGGCGCCGAGAAAGGGGGATCAAATGGCCAAATCGAAGACGGTTGTCATCATCGGGACCCTCGACACGAAGGGTCAGGAGTTTGCCTTCATCAAGAAAATGGTGGAAAAGGAGGGCTTGAAGACACTCGTGGTGGACTTCGGCGTCATGGGGAAGCCGGCCTTCAAGCCCGACGTGACACGGGAAGAGGTGGTCAGGGAGGGCGGCGGAAACCTCGACGCCATCAAATCGGGGGAACGCAAGGACGAGGCGATGAAAGTCATGTCGACGGGCCTCGCCGTCGTGGTCCGCAAACTTTACGACCAGGGGAAGCTTCAGGGCATTATCGGCATGGGCGGCACAGGGGGAACGTCCATCGCCACGGCCGCCATGAGGACGTTGCCCGTGGGTATCCCCAAGGTTATGGTCTCCACCGTCGGCGGCGGCGACGTGAGCGCTTACGCCGGGACGAAGGACATCACCTTTATCCCCTCCATCGTGGACGTGGCCGGCTTCAACCGGATCAGCCGGACTATCTACGCCAACGCCGCGGGTGCCGTCGCCGGGATGACCAGGGCAAAGGCCCCGAAAGCGAAGGAGGAGAAGCCCCTCGTCACGGCTTCCATGTTCGGCAACACCACCGCCTGCGTGGACAAGGCCAGGGGCATCCTCGAGTCGAAGGGCTACGAGGTCCTGGTCTTTCACGCCACCGGCACGGGCGGCAGGACCATGGAGAGCCTCATCGCCGACGGGTACATCAATGCCGCGCTCGACATCACGACGACGGAGCTTGCCGACGAGGTCTGCGGCGGGGTCTTCAGCGCGGGACCCGACCGTATGATGGCGGCGGCCCGGGCGGGCATCCCCACGGTTCTCGTTCCGGGGTGTGTCGACATGTGTAACTTCTGGGGCATCGCGACGGTTCCCGAGAAGTACAAGAACCGCAACCTCTATCAGTGGAACCCCAACGTCACCCTGATGCGGACGAACGTCGAGGAAAACCGGATCATGGGAGGGATGATCGCGAAGGCCGCAAACGAATCCAAGGGGCCCGTGGCGATCCTCCTGCCGCTCAAAGGCGTCTCCATGCTCGACAGCCCCGGCGGCGCCTACTGGGACCCCGAGGCAGACCGGGCCTGCTATGACGCCATCAAAACCGGCGTGAAAAAAGGGATCAAAGTCATCGAGATGAACAACAATATCAACGACCCGGAGTTTGCCGCGAAGGCGGCGGAGATGCTGCTTGCCATGATGAAAAAATAAACCCGAGAAAGGAGGAAAAAGATATGGCAATTCCACGCAAGGAAATCCTGCGCAGGCTCCGCGCGCAGGTCAAGGCAGGAAGGCCCATCGTCGGATGCGGCGCGGGCACGGGCATCAGCGCCAAGTGTGCAGAAGCCGGCGGCGCCGACATCATTATCATTTACAACTCGGGGCGCTACCGCATGGCGGGTCGGGGGTCGTTAGCCGGCCTCATGCCTTACGGGGACGCCAACGGCATCGTCGTGGAGATGGCCTCGGAGGTCCTCCCCGTGACAAAGAATACGCCCGTCCTCGCCGGTGTGTGCGGCACCGACCCCTTCCGGCTGATGCCCGTTTTTCTCAAACAGCTGAAGGAGATCGGATTCTCCGGCGTCCAGAACTTCCCGACGGTCGGGCTCATCGACGGGAACTTCCGCGCCAACCTCGAGGGAACCGGCATGGGCTACGACAAGGAAGTCGCCATGATCGCCGCGGCGAATAAGCTGGACATGTTCACCTCGCCCTACGTCTTCGACGAGGACCAGGCCCGCGCGATGGCCAGGGCCGGGGCGGACCAGCTCGTGGCCCACGTGGGACTCACCACCTCGGGGTCCATCGGCGCCGCCGTCGCCCTCAGCCTGGACGAGGCGATCAAACTGGTCATGAAGATCGCGGCGGCGGGGAAGAAGGTCCGGAAGGACATCCTCGTCATCTGCCACGGCGGCCCCTTCGACGAGCCCGACAGCGTCGGGAAGGCCCTGAAGCGGATGCCCGGCATCGCCGGTTTTTTCGGAGCCTCGAGCATTGAGCGACTCCCCACCGAGAGGGGCATCACGGGGCAGGTGAAGGACTTCAAGAAGATGAAACTCGCCTGATCGTCCGGACGGCGGGCAAGGGAAAGGGGCTTCGGTTCACGGACCGAAGCCCCTTTTCACTGACCGGCTTTTCTAAGCGGTCCCGAACATGACCTTTTTATCCAATATGCCGTCCGCGCCATTCAACCACAAGTCTACCCTTCGTCCATCAGGGTCAGACGAAATGCATAAAAAAGCAAGGCCGTTTCCGGCTTCGCCTTTTTACTGCATATTCTACCGTCAGAAACCCGCTAAAAAGATTTCACCGACATTTTTTTCAAAAATTCTTCTACATCTTTTGTGATCATCGTTTTTGCGCTTTTGTATTTGACTTTCTTTAAATCTATTTTGGTCCCATTCATGTAGAGGTCCCCAAAAACCTGTGCAACTTTATTAAGAAAATTCAGCAGTTCCTCCAGCTCGTTGATAAAGTCTTTTGGATGCGGATCGTCTTCTCGATGGAAGGTCTTTAAATCTTCGTGAACGAATATTCTGTTACGAATAGTTTCATATTTTTCATAATACACCAGTTTTTGGGTGGCAATTTCCGTTTCTATCGTCTCAAAATCATCCTTGCTGACGGTGACACTGGGAATCCTCCCCATATAGGATTCCAGATCGGATGGCGTCAGTTCGGATTTTTTCCGCTCCTGCAGGTGTTTTTTCGAAAAAATTGAATTATAGACCTTGCAGTATCTTACAAAGGAAACGACGGACTGAGATTTTTTATCCTCATCAAACAGTCTCCCTATGATCACGAAGAAATATCCCAGGAGAGCATCCTTTATCGTATTCCCAAAAAGCGAATACTTGTTCCCTTCGAATTTGTGGTCACTCAAATAATTGTGGAGGGCTGTATAGGAATAAAAACAACGTTCAGCCTTGGCAATTTCATCCTGAAGAACTTTCAGGCGGTCTTCGAATTCATGGCGTGTCCTGGCTTTTGTCCATTCCTGGATAGCGCTATTCATCACCCGCCCCCCCATCGATGCAAAGCCGTCACTCAAGGATCTTAAAGGTTCCGGACGCCGTGCAGTGTTTCACTGCCCGCAACCCCGTCCGGGTGATCTGGAGACAGGTTTGCCTTTTTTATTTCAAGTAATACCCGACCCGCATTCAACCATCAAGTACAACACTCGGCATGAAAGGCCTCTGACGGCGTTCTGGACACGAGACATTTTTCGGGACGATTATTGAGCCGGGATTCGATCTTTTTCAGATGGTCCTGTGAGATCGTAGCCAAGTTCGTCTGCTTTGGCAAGAAGAGCCTGATCAGGCCGACGATATTCTCGACGGTACCCCTTCCGCAGCGATGGAAGGGTTTGTAAAATCAGGAGCCTGTCCCGGGGATTTTATTGGCGCATATGCTCGGTGCCCTCGGAGCCCCTGCCGTAAGTAATAGAGAGTCGCACCGCTGCGGGATAACGGCTGAGTCTCCGGGTTATATTTTACACAAAGCTCACGGAGACATGACGGAAAAACAGGAGGCAAGCGACATGAAACGCAAGCTTACATCAATCGTATGGGTGACGGTTGTCGTGATGGCCGTCACGATGCTGTCCGCCGCGCCGGCGCCGGCAAAGAAGAAGGGGGATAAGAACGGTGCTCCGCCCGCTGCGCCGACGATCACAGCGGAGCAGGCCATTGCCGCGGCCAAGGCTGCGCTGCCGAAGATCACCGTCGGCAAGAGTTTTGTCAAGACGGGCAAGCGGGGAGAAAAGAATCTGGAGGTCGCCCTCGTTCTGGACGGGCAGATCGTGTCGAAGGTGAGGCTCAATCCGACAACCGGAGAAATCCTGTCGAAAGGGCAGAAAGTGGCGGCACAGCAGGTGTCGGCTTCGCAGTCCCAGGCGGTGAATATCGTACAGCAGGCCCTCCCGAACCTGGAAGTCGCCTCCGTGCACCTCGGCAAACAGGGCGAGTGGAAAGTGGATCTGACCTTGAAGAAAGCCATTGTCGCCGGGCTGAATGTCCACGGCGGAAACGGAACCATCCTGCCTGACTGGAAAGCCTCCAGAGACGCATCGATGTACTAGTCGATACCGAACTTGCCGGGAAATGGCTGTAAGGAGGCGGGGTCTGATGACCCTGCCTTTCTTTCTTGAATCTAAAGATTGCCGATCGATGCAGCTTATATCAAGCCAGAGGATCACCCGTGCATTCCTGGAAGATGTCGAGACCCGGATCGTTCCTTGCTGACGGGTCCAATTCCGTTCGAGGCATCAAGCGGCTCGCACCCTACAGCGTGCCGTTTTTCTTCCTCCTTTCCCGCTCGTCCCTCTCGAGGCAGCAGCGCTTGTACTTCTTGCCGCTCCCGCACCAGCAGATGTCGTTGCGGCCCAGGTCCGGCTTCTTCCGATCGTTCCTGCCCGCACCCATCAAACGTTCCAGAAACTTCATGCATTTACCCTTCTTTCCTGAATGTATTCGGCCGGCGAACGGCCCATCGCATCAGGCGATACGAATGATCTCAATATCGAAAATCAGCACCTTCCCGGCGAGGTAGTGATTGAGATCCATCCGGACAAAATCGTCGTGTATCTCCTGCACCAGGGCCGGGACCCGGCTCTGTCCCCCGTCGCTCAGCTCGACGACCATCCCCACCTCGAGGTCCATATCTTCCGGAATGTACTTCTTCCGCAGATCGACAAAGAGGTCCTCTTTCCGCTCTCCGTAACCGTCGGCCGGTGACAGGGTAGCCGTTTTCTTCTCCCCCACAATCATCCCGATGACGGCGTCGTCGAAGCCCTTGATCAACCGGCCCGAACCGACGGTGAAGGTGAGCGGCGCTCTTCCCTGCGAGGAATCGAAGATCTCGCCGTCTTCCAGACGCCCCGTGTAATGGACGCTGATCTCGTCGCCGTTTTGGATTGTTCTTGACACCCTTTCACCTCCCGGCCAAAACAGCCGAAATAATAAAAGCCACCGAACTCTGCGGAGCCCGGCGGCCTTTCCTGCACCACAAAATTGGATGACTCAAGCCTATTGCGCCCTTCCGACCCGTAACCCCTCAAGGGCGATTTCCAGGGCATCCTATGACGGCGGCCGGACAAAGTCAAGCGTTGTTCCATCCCTCCACCCGGGAGCAAAGCCGTGATTTCTTGATGAACGCCGGTACCGGATGTGCTAATAATAGCGGGCAATCGGGTCATCCATGCCCCCGAACCCGGGATGGTGAACATGGGAAGCGAAATCAAAACGGCCGTGCTCGAGGCCCAGAGAGAAGAGATCACAGCGCACCTCGTCTACCGGAAGCTCGCGGAGCGGGAAACGAAACCGGTAAACCGGGAGGTCTTGAGGCGAATCTCCGGTGACGAGAAAAAACACTACGAAATCTTCAGGCGGTTCACCGAAAGGGACGTGGAACCGGACCGGTGGGCCCTGCGGAAATATTACCTCCTCTCCGTCCTCTTCGGCCTCACCTTCGGGATCAAACTCATGGAACGGTCGGAGGAAAAGGCCCAGGTAAACTATGCCCAACTGATCCGTCACATCCCCGACGCGGGGGAGATCCAGAGCGATGAGTACCGGCACCAGAGAGAACTCACGGCCATGATCGACGAGGAGAAGCTCAAATACGTGGGTTCCATCGTCCTGGGCCTGAACGACGCTCTTGTCGAACTCACCGGAGCCCTCGCGGGCTTCACCTTCGCCCTGCAGAACACCCTCCTCATCGCGATGGTGGGATTGATCACGGGGGTTTCGGCGGCTCTGTCGATGGGGGCATCGGAGTATTTCTCCATCCAGTCGGAAGGAGGGACCCAGGATCCCCTGAAGGCATCCCTGTACACGGGCTGCGTCTACATGGCGACGGTCTTTCTACTCGTGCTCCCCTACCTCCTCTTTTCAAATTATCTTTTCTGCCTGTTCATCGCGCTCGCCACGGCCGTGCTCCTCATTCTATTTTTCACCTTTTATCTCTCCGTGGTCCGGGACATCCCCTTCAGGAGGAGGTTCATCGAAATGGCAGGCATCAGCCTCGGCGTGGCGGCCCTGTCCTTCTTGATCGGTTATCTCGTGCGCGTTTTCCTGAACGTCGATATATGATTTCCCATACCGGTTCCTTGAAACGTCCGATGAGAGGAGCGATCTGTCATGAAGGCAAAGGACTTCTACCTTCTTTTGAAAAACACCTACGAGGAGTGGCGTGACGACCGGGCCTCCATGATGGCGGCCGCGCTCGCCTATTTTACCATCTTCTCCCTGGCGCCGCTTGCCATCATCATGATCGCCATCGCCGGGCTTTTTTTCGGCGAGAAGGCGGCCCAGGGCCAGCTCGTGGCGGGCATCCAGGGCATGGTGGGGGAACACGGCGCCTACGTCATCCAGGGTCTGATCAAGAATTCGGCCGGCAAGAAGGCCGGCATTCTGGCCGCCGCCATCGGGTTCGCCACCATGGTCTTCGGAGCTTCAAAACTCTTCGGCGCCCTCCAGGACGCTCTCAACAGTGTCTGGCAGATCGAGGTCCCAAAGGGCGGCTTCAAGGGCATGATCCGAAAGCGCCTCATTTCCATGGGCGTGGTGCTGATGAGCGGCCTTCTGCTTCTTGCCTCCCTATTCGCGGGGACCGCGCTGGCGGCCGTCCGGAACCTGGTGGGGGATCTCATCCCCGGGATCGGATACCTTTTCGTCCTCATCAACTTCCTCCTGCCCTTCCTGCTCATGACGACCCTTTTCGCCGTCATCTTCAAGGTGCTTCCCGACGCGAGGATCGCCTGGGGCGACGTCTGGGTCGGGGCGGCGGCGACATCCTTCTTCTTCGCCATCGGACAGATGCTGATCAGCTTTTACCTCGGGAGCAGGAACATGGCCTCCACGTACGGCGCGGCCGGTTCGCTCGTGGTGCTCATCTTCTGGATCAACCTCGCCGCGCAGATCTTCCTCTACGGCGCCGAATTCACCCAGGTGTACGCCTGCCGTTATGGTTCCTGCATCGAACCCGCCAAGGGCTTACGGGCCGACAGCACGAGTCGCGAAGGGCGATCGGAATGAGCGGCACCCGGGTCGACACGAGATGAAGAGCAACCCATGAAACGTCACGAAACTTCTCCGGTCACAACCGACCCGGACATCCTGGTGTGCAGAGACCCGGTCCGGCTCAGGGCTGGGGAGCAATAACCCCGCGAATTGGTACGCTTATTGCTACTTTATTGGATAAACGAAATGCGGGAGGCGAGAAGGACCCACATCAAGTCAGCAAACAGACCGAACAGGTGAGTCGAATGGACGAAAAACATAAAAAAATCAAAGTATTAATAATTGACGACAACAAGGACCTCTGTCTAATCCTCAAAGAGTACATGGAGAGGACGGGACGGTTTGAGGTGCCGACCTTCACCAACGCAAAGGCGGGAATAAAATACGCCAGGGCCCAGAAAGTCGACGTCATCCTGCTCGACCTCATGATGCCCGAGATGGACGGGACCCAGGCGGCCGAGCAGTTGCTCGAGGATGAAAACACGAAGAGTATCCCGATCATCTTTATCACCGCCGCCATCAAAAAGAGCGAAGTCGAGGAGCGATTCGGTTACATCCAGGGGCATCCGATCCTGGCCAAGCCCGTCCTGCCGGGTCAGATCATCAAGAAGATCGAAAACGTCCTCGGCCTGAAGGACGGCGCCCTGCCCATCCTGTCAGACGGTTTTCCCGCCTGAGAGTCCGATCGACGGATCTGATGGGTCACCCCTGACACCGTCCGATCTGTTTTTTTTCTCCTCGCTGAAAATCACATGTTCCAGGAAAAAAGCGGCGAGAATCCCCACGACGAAGCCGTTTCCGATGACGGGTCTCAAAACCCCCGGGAAGGAACGGAGCACTTCCGCAGGCATGAAGGCGATCAGCGTCCCGATGAGAACGGGGAGCCCGAGGATGAGGCCGTCGGTAAAGCGATACTCCGACGATGACTCGCAGGCCACGGAAAGCCCCGCCGCCACCTGCGCGCAGAGGATATAGAGAAACACGCCGCCGATGACGACGGCGGGCACCCGGCCCGCAAGAAGAATCGTCGCCGGGGAAAAAGAAAGAACCAGAAGCAGACCCGCAGCCGGCAGCAGCGTGTAGCGCGACGCGCAGCCCGTCGAAGAGATCACTCCGGGGCTCAGTGAAAAATTCACGGGCCCGATCACCCCGAGAAACCCCGATGCTACGTTGGCAAGCCCCGTCAGGAAAATACCCCTCGTGACCCTCTGCTGCTCCCGTCCCGGTTTGAGCAACTCGTTGACCGACTCGATCGATCCCAGGTCGTTGATGGAGAGGGCCATGTAGCATATGACGAACGAGATGAGCACCCCCGGGTTGAAATCGAACCCCCTGAGCCAATCGCCCCAGAAACCCGAAAAGAGGGCCGCCCCGGACATCGCGTCCGGCGCAGCCGGCATCACGGCCAGATGAAGGGCCGACCCCGCAAGCATGACCCAGACGATCAGGGTGGACTTCCACACCCCTTTCAGGCAGCGATGGAGGATGAAGGCCGCCGCGATGAGGCCGATGGCGAAGAACAGGTTGGAGGGCACGGCGGAGGGGTCCGGTGTCTTCAGGATCAGGTTCATCGCCGTCGGCAGAAGCGTAAAGGCGATGAGCAGAAGAACGCAGGCCACCACGCGGGTTGTAAAAAGTCCGCGGAGGAGACCGAAGAGACCCGTCGCGCTCAGGAAAGCCAGCAGGCCACCGCCGACGATCATGGCCGTGTAGATCGTCGAAGGACCGAATTCCCGGCTGGTGACGATCCCGACAAGGAGAATCGTCGAGGGCCCGATGATCAGAGGCAGGCGGTGCCCCCAGAAGACCTGCAGGAAGAGCGCGGCGGCCATGACGAAGGCCATCTTCTGGAGATAGAGGACCTGGGCCGCCGGGCTGCCGGAATGGATCTCGCCCGCGATTTTGCCGATGATCACGATGACGGGAATTGCGATGGCAAACCACTGCAGCCCGAGGAGCATCATGGCTCCCGCCGGTGGACGATCATCGAGGCCGTATTTCAGCTGGATCAAGCGCCTGCCCTTTCCCTTTCATCCCGACCGTATGCCCCGCCCTTCTCTTTTAACCTGTCCGGAGCCGGGGATGCAATTTCTTATTTTCATGGATCCCGGGAGCACGGCCGGGTATCCCTTTTTTCCTTTGAAAATATCCCCGAAAGGACATATAAGAACCTTCTGTTTTTTGGCAGACCGAACAGGACCTTGGCAGGGAAGACGACTCTTGGAAACGGGAGATGGGAGACAGAAAATTTCGATGGTGCTTCTGACCGTCATGGTCTTTCTCGGCGCCCTGCTTCTCTTCGGGATGGAGCCCCTCGTGGGCCGCCTCCTGACACCCTACTTCGGCGGTGCGGCCCATGTCTGGCTCACCTGCCTGATGTTCTACCAGGCCATGCTCATGGTCGGTTACCTCTACGCCCACCTCTTCGCAGAGAGGGTCCGCGGCTGGCATCTTCTTCTCCTGCTTCTGCCCTTCATCAACCTCCCCCTGACCGTCACGGCGATGCCGGACGCCCAGGCCCCTCTTCTGCAGGTCGTGGTCATCCTCTGTCTCCACGTAGCCGTGCCCTTCGTCGTACTTTCGACCACCGCCGTTGTGGCCCAGCTGTGGCTCAGCCGCTCGTCGTTGGGCGGGCGTTATGAGCCCTATCCCCTTTACGCGGCATCCAACGCGGGATCTCTCATCGCGCTTCTGGGGTATACCTTTCTCGCCGAGCCCCTCATCGGCGTGCGACTGCAGAGCCGGCTGTGGGCAGGCGCCTATGTCGTCTACGCCCTCATTGTCGCCCTCACCTGGCTTCACCTGCGCCCCTCGGGTCCATCCCCGGGTGAAGCGGCGGCATCGGGGGTCGCAGCGCCCGGAAAAACAGAAAACAGGGCCTATCTTCAGTGGCTCCTTCTCAGCAGCCTTCCGTCGGCCCTTCTGCTGGCGGTGACGAATTTCGTCGCCCTCGAGATCGGTTCGTTCCCGCTCACGTGGATCGCGCCGCTCGCCCTCTATCTTGCGAGCTTCATCGTGACGTTCCGGACCAACGGAGGTGTGCCCGGCTTCCTGAGGCGGTTCTGGCCGGAACTGCTGCTGGTATCCCTCTTTCTTTACGTCTGGGAATCCACATCGGCGCTGACCATTCTCGTGCACCTGCTGGTGTTTTTCCTCCTCTGCATCGTCGCCAACGGGCGTCTTTACGAACTCCGCCCCGAGGCGAAGCGCCTGACTCATTATTACCTCGCCATCGCCTTCGGAGGATGGCTGGGCGGGGCGGCCGTGAGCCTCGTGGCTCCCTTCGTCTTCCGAGGCCTCTACGAGTACCCCCTGATCCTGGCTCTTCTCGCCTGCGCCTTCTGGTGGTGCCGCGGCCGGTCGATGACGCCCGTCGGGGACAGGCTCCTCGGGAAAACGGCCGTTCTTCGTCTCGCCGCCCTCGGCATCCTCGCTTTTTTCATCGTGAAGGAAAGCCTCGTCCTCTTCCAGTATCCCGTTGTCCACCGGCACCGCAACTTCTACGGGACTTACCGGGTCAAGGACCTGCCTTCCATCGACGGACAGGCCGATTACGTCAGAAAACTGGTTCACGGCATGACGCTTCACGGTGCGCAGCTTCTCCCGCCCGAATGGCGCCGGATGCCCATCTACTATTACTACCGGGGTGGAGGCATCGCGAACGTCTACGAGGTGAAAACCCCGCCCCGGGACATGGCCATCCTCGGGCTCGGAGCAGGCGCCGTGGCCGCTTACGCCAAAGAAGGCGACCGCATCACCTACTACGAGATCGATCCGGACAATGAAACGATTGCCCGTCGGTGGTTCACCTACCTCGATGAATGCAGGGGCGAGGTCCGCGTGATCGTGGGCGACGGGCGGCTCGCCATGCAGTCGGGCCGATCGGAGGGGCGCCGCTACGACATCATCCACATGGACGCCTTCACCGGCGACGGCATCCCCACGCACCTGCTGACCCGGGAGGCCATCGAGATCTACCTGAGCCGCCTCGCTCCGGGGGGGATCATCCTGTTCCACGTCTCCAACCGGTACTACGAGCTGCGCCCCGTGATCAAGTCCACGGCCCGGGAACTGGGACTCCACGGCGCGATCAACACCCCTCTCAATCGCGACAGGCTGAAGCCCTACCAGAGTTCCGTCTGGTGCGTGGCGCTGGCAAGAGACCCCGGGGACCTGCAGCCCCTGCTGAAGCTCGGCTGGGTGCGCCTCGGCAGCCATGACGGTTTGAACGATATGGCGCCCTGGACGGACGACTACATCAACATCCTGGCCCCGCTGGGGGAAAACCTTGAAAATCAGTGGGCGAGTTTCCAGATCGATTCCTGGCTGGATCCCTTCAGGAACCTTTTCCGGAACAGAAAGACCTGACCGCTTCGGATGGAAGAGGGGAGGCGAAGGCGGCGCCCGGAGGAGTGCCGGGAAAAGCCTCTTCCGCGCTCCAACGGGGGGTCGGAGCGCATAAAAAAAGGCAGTCGTCGACTGCCTTTGAGTTTTCCGGCATGGAATGGAGGGGCAAAACCCCGATTCCGACAGCTGGCCCCCGGTCCGTCCCGTCGAGGTCTATTTCTTTTTCTTGTGGCGCTGGGCCTTCAGACGTTTTCTGTATTTGTGTTTGGCAATCTTCTTTCTGCGTTTTTTTACGACACTTCCCATCGCTCACCTGTCACGAATCGAGATTTTTCATGCCCTGAGGGCGAATACTGATAGCATGGAGTCCCGACAGTATCAACCAATTTTTTGGCCGTGATTTCTCCGGCCGGCCATCGCGGTCGGGGCGATCATCGGCTCCCGGGAGGGCCACCCGGAGCTGTCAGCCCCCAGAATTTCGCGACCCGTTCGGAGGACCAGATATTCCGGTCGAAGGCATAGGCACCGGTCGTGCCGCCGGCCTCCCCCCCCCGAGCCGTCGGGGTCGACGGAAATGCCGTGGCCCATATCCGCTATCTCCCAGACTTCGACGACCCCCTTGCCGTCACGGCCGTTATAGACCCGGTGCCGACTTCCCTGGATGACCTCCGTCCCGGCCGGCCGGGATTCCGCACCGTGGATTTCCAGCCACTGAAGGGCAATCTCCTCGGCGTTCACGGGTGAGACGACGACATCGGCCGTCCCCTGCCAGACGCTGACGACGGGGTAGGGTCCGGCGTATCCCCCGAACCCCCGGCGGGCCGCATCGAGGAGCCGGCGGTCGCCGAGCCTCCTCGAACCGTTCATGCACCCGACGGCGGCCATGGCGCTCGCGGCGCAGCCGTAGGGCACGCCGGCCATGGGCGCGCCGCCCGCGAAGACGTCGGGATAAACGGCAAGCAGGACGTTGGTCATGGCGCCGCCCGCTGAAAGGCCGGTCACAAAAACCCGCTTTCCGTCCAGACGATGGGCTGCGATCATCGCGTCCACCATCTGTCGGATGGAACGGGCCTCGCCGCCGTCCCGGACCTGATCCTGCGGCCTGAACCAGTTCCAGCACTTCATCGGGTTGTTGGATCGGTCCGTCTCCGGGTACAGAACGGCGAATTGATAGCGATCGGCCAGGATGTTCCATCCCGTCTCCCGGCTGTATTGCTTCGCATCCTGATCGCAGCCATGGAGAGCAACGACGAGCGGCGCACCCGGAGGAAGCCCGGCGGGCACGTGCCTGTACATCCGGATCGTCCCGGGGTTGGAGCCGAAGTACTTCACCTCCTCGAGGTCGCCCTCCTCCCGCCCCCGGAGCAGATAGGCGAGAAGAACGATCAGGAGCACCAGGATGACGAGGCGAGACCATCTATAGGTTCGCACTATCGTGACCGATACCTCCCCGGGGACATCCGGCGGCGGCCGGGTTGAAGGGCATCGTCACGCCGGTCGGCGATGCCCGAAGTGAGGGGAAAGAGATGAAACAGGGGCGCTGACGCCGGATGCTCCCCTGGAATGGGGCCTCGACGCCCTCCCGGCAGGTCCGCGATGTTTCGCAGGCCCAGAGAAGAACCGGGAGGACCGCCGCGGATATCAGAACATTTCTTCGGTGCACCGGACGCCTTCGTTCCTTTTTTGAAGTCAGGCCCTTCTTGCGATATGGCCCACAATGTCTTTCAGGGCCGTTCCGGGGCCGAAGATTCCATCCACCCCGATGGCCTTCAGTTTAGGCACGTCGTCGGGCGGCACCGTCCCGCCGAGAAGCACGGGAATGTCGGGGATGCCGGCCTCCCGCATCAACCGGACGACCACCGGCACGAGTTCCATGTGGTTGCCCGAAAGCGTGCTCAGGCCCACGAAATCGACGTTTTCCTCTACGGCGGCCTTCACGATCGCCTCCGGTCTCTGGTTGCCCACGTAGATGACCTCCATGCCGGCATCGCGGAGCGCCCGGGCAACGACGATACTCCCGCGCCAGTGGGCGTCGAGCCCCAGGCGCGCGATGAGTATCCTGACTTTACCTGCCATTGATCTCCTCCTTGAAATCTCCGCTGTCCCTCTCAGGCAAAGAGGGGCGGGTCCCAGACGCCGTAGTGTTTCTTCAGAACACCGGCGAGTTCACCCTCCGTCGCGCGTGCCTTCACGGCTTCCACCATGACCTCCATGAGGTTCTCCCCCCGGTCACAGGCCGCTGCGACCCGGTCGAGCATCTTCCGGACGTCGGTTTCACTCCTTTCCTTCCGGATCCGCTCGAGCTTCTTTTCCTGGATACGGAGCGTCTCGGGCAGTTCGAAGAGTTCGATGGGAAGCTTCTCTTCCTCGATCCGGAAGGCGTTGACGCCGACGACGACCTGTTCCCCCGCCTCGATCCGCCGCTGATAGTCGTAAGCGGCATTGGAGATCTCCTGATGGATCCACCCCCGTCTCACCGCCTCGACGATCCCGCCCATGCGGTCGATTTCATCGAGCACACCGGCCATGGCTTTTTCCAGCTCGTCCGTCAGGGCCTCGACGTAGTAAGACCCGCCCAGGGGATCGATGGTCGCCGTCACGCCCGTTTCGCTCTGCAGGATCTGCTGCGTCCGCAGGGCCGTGAGGGACGAGAGTTCCGTCGGGACGCAGAGGGCCTCGTCGTAGGCGTCCACGTGGATGGACTGGGCGCCGCCCAGGACGGCCGACAGTGCCTGGTAGGCGGCCCGGGTGATATTGTTCAGCGGCTGCTGAGCCGTGAGGGAAACTCCTGCGGTCTGGACATGGAAACGCAGCATCATGGACCTCGCTTCCCGGGGCCCGAAACGCTCCTTCATCACCCTGGCCCAGAGCCTGCGGGCCGCCCGGTACTTGCAGACTTCCTCGAAAAAGTCGTTGTGGGCGGAAAAGAAGAAACTCAGCCGCGGGGCAAACTGATCTACAGGGAGCCCCCGACGAATCAGTTCCTCGGCGCAGGCCACGGCATTCGCGATGGTGAAGGCGGCCTCCTGAACAGCCGTGCAGCCCGCCTCGCGGTAGTTGTATCCCGCGAAGCTCACCGGGTTCCATCGGGGCACCCTCCGGCTGCAGTACTCGATGGCGTCGCAGCTCAGTTTGAAGGACGCCTCGGGCGGCAGGACCCCGGGAGCGACGGCGATGGCCGTCTCCATGAGGAAATCGTTCTGGGACGTCCCGGCGAGGCGATCCAGGGGGATGCTGCGGGCCTGGGCGTTGGCGAAGTACATGGACTGGACAATGATGTTGCAGATGGGCTGACAGGTGACGAGCGATGTGCTCACGCGGTCGACGGGAATTCCCTCGAAGAGGATGCGCATATCCTCGATCGTGTCGATGGCCACACCGCCCCGCCCCGCGTCGGCCCGGGCCTCGGCATCGGTCGAATCATAGCCCCGGAGCGTCGGGTAGTCAAAAACGCCGTTGATGCCCGTGGCGCCCTGATCGAGGAGAAACTTGTAGCGCTTGTTCGTTTCCTCCGGCGGTCCGAACCCCGCCAGCTGGCGCTGCGTCCAGGTGCGACCGCGGTACATCGTGTGATAGACGCCCCTGGTGAACGGCTCCTCCCCGGGAAACCCCAGGCGCTCCCGGTAATCGAAGTCCGGCAGGTCATCGGGTGCGTAGATCGGCCGGACGGGAACGCCGGAAAGGGTTTTCGGTTCCGCCTTCCCGTCGTCTTTTTCGGGGGCGCAATCGATCCAGCGCTTCCGTTTTCTCGAGATGTCCCGCAGGGACGTCCGGTTGAAAAGGCCTCTTTTCATGCAACCCCTCCTTGTCCCGAACAATGATTTGTCCTGATGCCGCGGGGCGGTCCTGCCCGCGCGGAAAAATTTTTCTCACATCCCGCCACCGGCAGGATGGATGGAAACGATGATTTCGATTCCCTTTCGTACCATCATGACGCCGATGGCCGCAAGAAGCAGGCTCGCGAGTTTGGAGATGATCCTCGTACCGGATCGTCCCAGAAGACGGTGAAGGGGCACGGCCATCAAGAATGCCACGCCGGCGATGGCAATGTTGACGAGGGTGGCGGCGACGGTGGGAACCAGCCCATGCTCCCCCACGAGAATGAAGATGGTCGTGATGACCGCCGGACCCACGATGAGAGGGACACCGAGAGGCACCGCTCCGAGGGCTTCATATTCCGCCGAGGAATAGGCCCCCTTCTCGATGATCAGATCCGTCAGCGACAGCACGAAAAGAAGCGTGCCGCCGGCGACCATGAAATCGGCCACCGTCACGCCCAGAAACTCGAGAATAGAGTGCCCGACGACGAGAAAGACTATCGCGACGACGGCCGCCGTGGCGACGGACTGAAGGATGACGCGGCGGATACGGACGGGCTCCAGTCCCGCTGTGATGCGCAGGAAGAGCGGCAGGACGCCCACGGCGTCCACCGCCACGAACATGGGGAAAAAGCAGAGCCAGAAGGATCTCATGACAACAACTACAATTTTGAGTTTTGAGGTTTGAGTTTTGAGTTAGAAAAAGAGCTGTTTATATCATCGATATCATTCAATCCTCAAAGGGCTGGTCATTTGACCAGCTTTGTCGCGATCGCGGCCACGTGGCGACCCTGGTATCTCGCCCCGGCAAGCTCGTTTTCACTCGGCATCCGCTCGCCCTTGCCGCCCGCGATGGTGGAAGCGCCATAGGGTGAACCGCCCGTGATTTCATCTATGCGTGTCTGCCCGATGAACGTGTAGGGGAGACCCACGACAACCATCCCCTGGTGAAGAAGGGTGATGTGAAAACTCAGGATCGTCGACTCCTGTCCTCCGTGCTGTGTGCCCGAGCTCGTGAAGACGCTCCCCGCCTTGCCGACGAGAGCGCCTTTTGCCCAGAGCCCGCCGGTGGCATCGAGAAACTGCCGCATCTGACCGCACATGTTCCCGAAGCGCGTGGGGGTCCCGAAGATGACGGCATCGGCCCGGGCCAGTTCATCGACGGTACACAGAGGGATGTGGGCCATGGCTTTCTGCGCTTCGAGAGCGCCCACTTTTCTCAGCACCTCCTCGGGAAGCGTCTCGGGGACGCGGCGCAGAAGAGGCTCCGCCCCGGGCACCTCCCGGACCCCTTCCGCAACGGCCTGGGCCATCCGGTGGATGTGCCCGTGCATGGAGTAATAAACGATCAGCACTTTCATGTTGGACCTCCTCCGCCGTTTGTGGTTGAAGATTGGTATTTCAAGAAAAGCCTTCCCTACGGTGATTTCAGCCGCCTCACCGTCGATGCGACGATTTCAACGGCACGGTCGATGTCCTCGATCGTCGTGGCTTTCCCTGTCGAGAACCGGACCGTTCCCCGGGCGTATTCCATCGGCACGGCCATGGCTCTCAGGACCTTCGAGATTTCCACCGAGGCCCCGTGACAGGCGGCGCCGGCCGAAGCTGCGATGTCTTTCATCTCCTCGAGGAGAACGCCGGCATCGACCCCCCGGAACCCGACACTCAGGGTGTTGGGCAGTCTTTGCTCCGGATGCCCGTTCAGACGGACATCCAGCCGCGCCCGGAGCCCCTCGTGGAGGCGGTCCCGCGTCTGCGTCATGCGGGCCCGGTTTCGATCCAGGTCCCGTTTCGCCGTCTCGCAGGCCTTCCCGAGACCGGCGATCTCGAGAACATTTTCGGTCCCGGCGCGGAGGTTCCGTTCGTGGCCGGCGCCGTGCATGAACTTCCCGATCTTCGTCCCCTGCCGGATGTAGAGTGCGCCGATCCCCTTTGGCGCGTAAAGCTTGTGGCCCGCCAGGGACAGAAGGTCAACGCCCAGCGATTCCACGTCCACGGGGATCTTCCCTGCGGACTGGGCCGCATCGGTATGGAAGAAAATCCCCCGTCCGCGGACCAGCGAAGCGATCTCTTCGATCGGCTGGATCGTCCCCACCTCGTTGTTCGCATGCATGACGGTGACGAGGATGGTCTCGGCCGTGATGGCCCGTTTCAACGCCTCGACGTCTACGAGTCCCCGGTCATCCACGGGGAGGAAGGTCACTCGGAACCCCTGCCCCTCCAGATCATGACAGACCTCCGTTACGGCGGGGTGCTCGATCGCCGAGGTGATGATGTGATTGCCCCGGTCCCGGTGGGCAAAGGCGATCCCCTTGATGGCGTGGTTGTTGGACTCGGTCCCGCCGCTGGTGAAAACGATTTCATCCGGACGGCCGTTCAGAAACGCCGCGACCTTTCCCCTGGCCTCCTCGACGACCGCCCGTGCCTCCAGGCCGTAGATGTGCGTGCTCGAGGGGTTCCCGAAAACCTCGTCGAGGCAGGGCCTCATGGCTTCGACCGTTTCGGGGTCGAGAGGCGTCGTGGCGTTGTAGTCCAGGTAGATGGCTTTCATGGGATTCTTCACCCCCGCTGAAATTCGCGAAAATCGGGAAAAAGGCCTGCAGTCATGAATCCGCCGTAAAGGTCGATCATCTCCGTCGATCGCCGGCCTCTGTCCCGCCCCGAAGGCGGGGCGGGGCTGAAACACCATCCCCTTAAGTCGGCTCCCGGATGACGATCCTGCCCGTTTTGGAGCCGTACTGGCTGCAGGTTGCCTTCGCTTCCAGGACGTCCCCCGGCTGCGCGGCAATCGGGTAGGTGTACGTGATGCTTTCGCCGGTCTGCTGGGTGTAGAGATATTTCCCGACGCTCCGACCGTTCTTGCCGATCTCGATCTCCTTCACGAAGTGGCCCGCATCGCAGGGGGCATGGGCCACCGTCACGGTAAGGGTCTGCTTCTTGAGATCATATTTGAGGGTCACGCCGGCAGGGTCGTGGGAATAAGCCGGGGCCGTGCTGAACATCATCGCAAGCACGGCAACAGCGACAACCGTCCAATACCTCAAGGACCGCAAACGCTCGAATCGCCTGAACATAAACGCATCTCCTTTCGCTCATCGGTTTTATTCCACCCGCAGCAGTTTCAGCATCTCGACGATGTCCGCCGTCGGGTTTTGGCAACTGAAATTGGAACAGACGTAGGCCGTGGCCCGCCCTCCCCGGGCATCCATACGGGCCGTGAACGGCGCGATTTTTTCGATGTCCGACGGGCGCTCACCGACGGGCCGCAGGAGAACGACTTTCCCGGGCATAAAGGGGGCTCGCAGGGCCCGGATCATCTCTTTCGTGTCCTTTCCCCGGGGATCGCCGGCGATGACGATTTCACAGGACGGCCCCTGCAGGAATTCCACCGCCGAGAGCATCTGCGAGTACGCCGCCGGCATCTGCTCGATGCCGCGGGCGCAGGCGCGGGCGATCGCCACGGCCTTTTCTTCCCATTCCGGCTTCGCCGTGATCCTGGCCAGCCGGAGGAGGTTCATCATGGACACGGAGTTCCCCGAGGGGATGGCGCCGTCGCAGATATCCTTCTGGCGGACGAGAATCTCCTCGCCGTCATCGGACGTGAAATAGAATCCTCCCGCCCGGTCCCAGAAGTGGCGCATCAGGTGCTCACTGAGCTCGATGGCCTCTTTCAGATACCCTGTGTCAAAGACCGCCTCGTAGAGTTCCAGAAGGCCCCAGACCATGAATGCATAGTCATCCAGATGGGCGGGCGCCGACGTGCGGCCGCCCCGGTGGCTGTGCATCAGACGGCCGCCGGCGCCCCGCAGATGCTGTAAAATAAAATCCGCCGCCGACCGGGCCGCTTCCGCGTAATCGGAGTTGTCGAGCACCTGGGCGCCCCTCGCGAGCGCGGCGATCATCATCCCGTTCCAATCCGTGAGGATCTTGTCGTCCTTGTGGGGATGGACACGCTTCCGGCGGACATCGAAAAGCTTGCGCCGGGCGCCTTCCAAAAGATCCTCCATCTCTTGTTCCGTGCGCCCCCGGGTTTTCGCCATCTCCCCGATGCCCTTTTCCCGGTGAAAGATGTTCTCCCCCGTCCGCCGGCCGCCTGCCTCCCCGATGAAATTACCGTCTTTCTGAAACCCGAAGAGGGGGATGACGAGTTCGGATTCCTCCTTCTGGAGCACGCGGCGGATCTCCTCGATGGACCACAGGTAGAACTTGCCCTCCTGGCCCTCGCTGTCGGCATCTTCGGCGGAATAGAACCCCCCGTCGGGCGACGTCATGTCCCGCAAAACGTACGTGAAGATCTCTTCCGCCGTTTCGGCATAGGCCGCCCTGCCGGTCGCCTGGTATGTCTCCAGGTAGGCAAGGGACAACAGGGCCTGGTCGTAGAGCATCTTTTCGAAATGCGGAAGCCTCCACCGCGAATCCGTCGAATACCGGTGGAAGCCGAAGCCGATGTGGTCGTAAATGCCCCCGTTGCGCATGCACTGGAGGGTTTTTTCCACCATCGCGAGCGCCTTCGGTTCGCCCGTTCTTTTCCAGTAGCGCAGCAGGAAAAAAAGATTGTGGGCGGAGGGGAATTTCGGGGCGTCCCCGAATCCGCCCGCGGCGGGATCAAAACGCGTCGAGAGATGGACATAGGCCTTCTGCAGGGTCGAGCGGTCCGGCACCGGCCCGGATCCGGGATCCGCCGCGAGTTGCTTCAACGTCGCCACGACCTGTTCGGCCGAGGAAAAAACCTCCTCCCGGCGCGCGGCCCATATTTTGCGGATACCCTGGATGAGTTCCACCATCCCGAGGTGGCCCGCGCGGCTCTCCCGCGGGAAATAGGTTCCTGCGAAAAAGGGTCTCCGGTCGGGAGTCATGACGATGGTGAGCGGCCACCCGCCTGAGCCCGTCATCAGCTGACAGACCGTCATGTAGACGCCGTCGATGTCGGGTCGCTCCTCCCGGTCGACCTTGATGTTGACGAAGACCTCGTTCATGAGTTTCGCCACTTCCTCGTCCTCGAAGGATTCACGGGCCATCACGTGGCACCAGTGGCAGGTGGAATACCCGATGGAGAGAAAGACGGGCCTGTTCTCGCTCTCCGCCCGACCGAAGGCTTCGGGTCCCCAGGGATACCAGTCCACGGGGTTGCGGGCATGCTGGAGCAGGTAGGGGTTCTTCTCGTGAATGAGCCGGTTGTAACGGGGCTCCACGCGATCCTTCGTCGTGCCCTTCACGTCCAGTATGTCGCGTGTTATTTTCTTTCCCATGTCGTCGCTCCTCCGGGTGGAAGCCTCACAGGCCGACCTGACCCAGCAGATCCTGCAACGCCTCTCGAAGCCGCGGGAACCGGAAGGTGAATCCCGCCGCCTGCAACCGGCGCGGCAGCACCCGCTGACCTTCGAGGACCACGCTTCCAAACTCGCCTTTCACCCAGCGCAGGACAAAGCCGGGGACGGGCGGCATGAAGGTGGGGACACCGAGAACTTCACCGAGGATCTTCGTCATCTCGCAGTTTCGCACAGGTTCCGGCGCCGTACAGTTCACCGGGCCCCGGACCCCGGGGTGATCCATGAGAAAGAGAAACACACCGGCGAGGTCCTTCTCGTGAATCCAGGAGAACCACTGGCGCCCGCTCCCCAGGGGGCTTCCGAGAAAGAGTCTGAAGATCGGGGCAACCTGCCCGAGCATCCCGCCCTTGCGCCCCAGAACGACGCCGAATCGGCAGAGAACGACACGGGCACCGACCGCTTCGGCCCTCCGGGCCTCCGATTCCCAGTCCACCGCAAGGGTCGCCAGGAAGTCCCTCCCGGCGGGGCTTTCCTCCGTGAGTTCCTCGTCGCCGTGAAAACCGTAATAGCCCACGGCGGAAGTGCTGAAAAAATGGGTTTCCTTGCCCCGGCGGCCCTGCATGGCCTCCACGAGGTTCTCCGTGGTGAGAATCCGGCTTTCCCGCAAATCCTTCTTCGTCTCGTCGGTCCACCGCCCGAAGATGGACCTGCCCGCGAGGTTGATGAACACCTCGTGTTCGGCCGCCCTCTTCTGCCAGGGGCCTTTCGCGGTCGGATTCCCCTCGAGAAATGACGCCCCTTCGGGCAGGAGGTGACCCGCCCTGATCCTGCGGGTGAGGATCGTGACCCTGTGACCCCTCTGCGTCAATTCCCGCGTGAGCGTCGAACCGACAAATCCCGAACCGCCGGTCATGAAAACGTTCATGTTTCACTCCGTGAATTGGCACCAGGCATCGGGCACCAGGCATTCGGGATGGAGCGGTCTCCTCTTTCCCGGGGCCTGAAGCTTAGTCCCTATTCTTTATCCCCGAGCGGCGGCAGGACGCTTTCGACCCGGAAAAAGACGAGGAATTTCGGCTCGCCCTCGTACTTTCCCTCGACTTACCGGTGTTTCTTTCGACGGATCTGCCCGATCATGGGGCTTTTTTTCTCTTCGCGGACCCGGATCGGGTAGAGACGTTACTCTTATACGTCGATGTCGGTCCCACCTCCTTGAAGAGGCAGGCGGTGTGGGGGCCGGACTGCAGGCTCGCATGGCTCAACCGGTCGGTCATGACAAATGCGACGGTCTGCTCATCCACGACACGAGGACCGACGTCAACGGCTGAGTTGACCTTTCCCGAAGCATCGGCCGTCGACAGGACACCCGGCCCCTTGACCGAATCGAAATACCCGCTCAGCCCCGCAGGATATCCCCTCGGGGTGTATACGTCATCGCGGGCTTTTGCCCGTCACCGTGGGGTTGTCCGGGTAGGACACCCACTCCGTGAAGGCACCTTCGTGCAGCCTTACATGGGGATAACCGAGGTAGAACTTAAAGAGCAGAAACTGGTTCGTGGCCTCGCGGCCCGTGCCGCAGGAGCAGATGACGATCTTGTCGGGACCCACGCCGTGCTTTTTGATGATGGCCAGGACCTCGGCCTCGGGCCGGAGAAGCGCCTTGTTCTTTTCGTCCATGAGGTCCTGCCAGGGCAGGTTCACGGCACCGGGGATGTGGCCGGGTTTCATCCAGAAAGACCTCCCCTCGTACTTCTCAGGCGGCCGCGCGTCGAGGACGATGACGTCGTCGCGATCCTTGATCCGCCTGAATTCCTCGTATTCGATGGCATACTCCTTCCTCTCCGTCGCTCTGAAGTCCGAGGGTTCCGTCGTCCCGTATTCCTTCGCCAGCGGCTTCCCCTCCGCCTTCCATCGATCCAGCCCACCGTCGAGAACGCAGACATTGTCGTGCCCGTAACGGGCGAGTCCGTAAGCGACCATTGTCTGCTCGAGTCCGTCTCCCCAGCCCTTCGCGGCCCCCGCGCCCGTGTAGACGACGACAGGAACATCGGGTCTCAGGCCGACGCTGCGCAAAACGGGCTGAATGGCCGCGGCCGGCACAAACCGGGCGGGTTGACGCCCGATGTGGGTACGGAAATGCCCCTCGTTGAGATAAATCGCGCCCGGGACGTGCTCAACGATGTAATCGTGAACGTTGGGCTGCACATCCAGAATCATGATCCCTTTATTCAGGTGATCCAGCAGCCACCCCGTGGACACGAGCCTGACCGCTCCGCCGCCGCAGGGGTATGTTCTCGTCATGGTGCCTCCTCGAAGACAAACCGTTTTCCCCGGTCAGGCTCGATCACGGGCCAGGAGCTGCGAGGCATGCTCGGACGCGATGAGATAGGCCGGGTCGGGGTTGATGGCGTAGAGTCTCAGGCAGACCTCCGCATATTTGATGGCGTGTTCATCGCCCGTCTTCACAGCCCGTTCCGCCAGTGCCCTCCTGTTGATGTCCCTGTCCTCGAGGGCGTCGGGCTGCCGCCTCTGCCCGATGGCGGCGTAAATCGCCGCCGAAGCCTGCCAGGCATATCGGAGCAGAAGGCCCACGGTTTCCTCCGGCAGGTGGGGAGCCATCAGATGAACGGCCCCGGGGCCCGTGACGGTGTGGATGAAGGTGACGGCGCTTCCCGCATCACGGGCATTGGCAAGATAAATGCGGACGAAGGCCGATGTCATGTCCAGGAGAAAAAGGCTCGCTTCCGTGGGTGTGTCGACCAGATGGACCACCTTCTCGAAGGGAAGGAACCCCTCCAGTCTCTTTACTTTTTCAGATATCAGCGTACGGTAGAGCCGCCGGTCCGGCGGGAGAAGCTCTATCCGCGACACGGCCGCCGAAGGCCTGAGGCCGCTCGTCTTGTGCCCCGGGATGCCGGGCAGAGGCTGATAACGGGAAGCCCAGTATGCGAGCCCTTCGGCGAGCTCCAGGCGTCGGAGTTCCGTCTCGCCCCGGGACAGGCTGCGTACCGCGTGACCGGTCCGTATGACGCCGTGGCAGGCCGCCGCGAAGATGCCCGGCGCAAGACGGGACGCCCATCGCCGGAGCACCGCCTGCCAGGTGGCCCCTCCCAGTTCCCTCCTGAAGAAAACCACCCAGTCCCCGTACCGCTCGATATCCCCCAGGGCCGTTTCCCACCGGTCGGGCGGAACCGGTTCCCGTCCCGCGGGGCGTCCCGCGAGGCGCCGCCGGTACTGCTTCGCCCAGGAGAGCGCCCTGTTCTCATGGCCTATGGCAACCATGGCCTCCGCGGCCATGGGACCGTGGTTCGAAAATCCGTGGGCGTACTCGGGTCCCGTGTCCTTCAGAATGTCCAGGGCTTCGTCCATGCGGGTGTCCATCAGGGCATCCAGGAATCGACCGGTTTTTCAGGAATTCTTCTTCCTCAGCGCCGCGATGACCTCGCGGCTGGATGAGGGGATCACCCACGAGCGCATGACCTCGAGGGCCTGCTCATGAAGTCGTTCGTCCCAAGTCCCGACGGCGTCGGCGGGCACGATGACGCGGTACCCGGCGTCCGCCGCCCCGATACACGTGGCTATAACGCAGTGGTTTGTGTACATGCCGGCGACAACCAGCGTCTGAACACCCATCTGCTTGAGCACGTGATCGATGCTCGAAGCGCCGAAGGCGCCCTGGGCCGTCTTGTTCACGATGGGTTCACCCCTCTGAGGTTCGATCTCCTTCATGACGGCGTAACCGGGGTCGCTCACGGACACGATGGCGGGTAAACCCGTTTTTTTCCGGCTCACCTCGTTCCAGAGCCTCACATAGGGAACCAGGTCCGACCCGTCATCGGCGAGGGACCCGAAGGCCAGATAGACAACGGACGCCCCGGTCTCCCGGAACGCGGAGAGAAGCCCGCCGATGACCCGCACGATCTCCCTTCCCTTTTTCACGGCTCCTGCCTCCGCGGCGGGCCCGTAAATCTCGCGGAAGAATCTCGGAAGGTTGCCGCCCTCGCCGGCTTGATACTTCTGCATGTCCACGACCAGGAGGGCCGTTTTTGAAGCGTCCAGTTTCATCGGCTTCAAGACAACGGACTGAAATATTCCGGGAGCCGTCCCACCCGTCTCTCACGCCGCTTCCTCGTGAACCTCCACGGAGACGTTCCCGTCGAAGAGGTTGATCCTCCCGGCATTTATTCACCCGGGTTTCGGGTCGACAGTTGCAAAAACGCCTGATGCCTATCTTAAAAGCTGTTCGAACCGGCGGCGAACCTCGTTCCAGTTGACGACATTCCAGAAGGCCTCCACGAACTTGGCCCGCAGGTTCCTGTAATCGATATAATAGGCGTGCTCCCAGAGATCGAGGACCATGAGGATGGTGAACATCGGGTAGACATCATTGTTGTGCTTTTCGATCTGCATGATGAGGGGGCGGTTGGTCAGCCGGCAGAAGCTGAGGGCCGCCCAGCCGGACCCCTCGACGCTCACCGCCGCCCGGGTGAACTCATCCCTGAACCGGTCGAAGCTTCCGAACTCCTTGTCCAGAGCCGCGGCCAGGATCTTCTCGGGCCGTACGGCTGATTTCCCCGGAGGGGCCAGGTTGCCCCAGAAGAGGGTGTGGAGAACGTGGCCCCCGATGTGGAAGGAGAGCTCCTTCAGGGTGGCCTTCATGTCGAGGTCCGCTTTCTCCCGTCGGGCCTGATCGAGTTTTTCGAGAATGGCGTTCGCACTCGTCACGTATGCCTGGTGGTGTTTTTCGTGGTGGATTTGCAGCTGCTCTTGCGATATGTAAGGTTCCAGGTCCTTGTATCCGTAGGGCAATTTTGGTAAAGAGTAAAAATGAGGCTTGTCCATGACGTTTCTCCTTCTTCTTTTTTCAACCAAAGATTTATGATTGGTCCGGACCGTAAAGGGCCTTGGAGTCTTGAAGAAAGCCTCTCGATTTGCTGGACCGGAAGTACGACTCGCCCGCTCAGATACACAGGCGGACGCATTTCCCATGAAGGTATCGTCGCCGCGCGGGCGTTGAGCTTCAATGAGGTTTCGATAGTTTACACCAATACGTACTCTAATAAAAGAAAAATGTCCCGCCGATCCTCTTCTTTATCTCCGGACGCAGCGGCTTTGGTCGTCCGGCCGGGATGATGAAGAAGGGTCTCCAACGGGGAGTGCATGAGGTGATGAAAGCCAAGGAGAAAACAAAAAAGGATTTCCTCCGGGAGTTGTCGGCGCTCCGGGAAGAAATCTCGAAGCTGAAGATCCTGAAACACGAACCCCTCGAAACCCGGGAACTCCACCAAACCCTGGCAGATCGCTCCCCCATCGGCGTCTATGTTCTTCAGGACGGCGTCTTCCAGTACATCAATCCTCAGTTCAAGGCGAGCACGGGTTACTCCGAGGCCGATCTCCTGGGCAAGGACTCCCTGAGCATCGTTCACCCTTCGGACAGGACCGACGTGCGTGAAAACGCCGTCCGGATGCTGAAAGGGCAGCGGACCGCCCCCTATGAGTTCAGGAGCGTGACGAAGGACGGACGCATACGGTGGATCCTGGGGACGGTGATCTCGATCCCATTCCGCGGAAAGCCGGCCGTCCTCGGCAACTACATGGACATCACAGAACAGAAGGAGGCACGGAAAAAACTCGAGGATCTGGAAGCCCTGGAGGCCTCCATACTGGACGCACTCCCCGTGGCGGTCGTGGGGCTCCGGGAGCGCAGCATCATCTTTGCCAACCGGGCCGTCGAGACCGTCTTCGGCTGGAAACCCGAGGAACTCGTCGGCGAAAACACCCGTGTCCTCTACCGGAGCGATGAGGAATACGAGGAGATCGGCAGGCATTTCTACCCCGTTTTGGAGAAGCAGCGAACCCACAGCGAGGAGTTCACCTGCAGGCACCGCGACGGCCGGGACATCATCTGCATGGTGAGCACTTCGAGGATCGGCGATTTCCTGACGGGGAAAGGCATCGTCGCCACCTACGAGGACATCAGCGAGCGAAAGCGGGTCGAGGCGGCGCTCAGGGAAAGCGAGGGAAGGCTCTCGAGCATCATTCAGGGCTCTCCTATCCCCGCCTTTGTCATCGACCGTAACCACCGGGTAACGCACTGGAACAGGTCCCTGGAGGAGCTCACCGGCCTTGCGGCCGGGGACATCATCGGCACGAGGGAACACTGGAAGGCCTTTTACAGCCGTGAGAGGCCCTGCATGGCCGACCTGCTGGTAGACGGGGAGCCGGGAAAGGTCCCCGAGTGGTATGCCGGGAAGTGCAGGAAATCGAAGCTCATCGAGGACGCTTACGAGGCAACGGATTTCTTCCCGACCCTCGGCGGCGAAAACAAGTGGCTGCGGTTCACGGCGGCGGCCATCCGGAACATGTCCGGAGAGATTGTCGGCGCCATGGAGACTCTGGAGGACATCACGGATCAGAAGGAAGCCGAGAAAGCTCTGAAAGAGAGCGAGAGCCGCCTGCGGACGATTCTCGAAGGATCGCCGACGCCCACATTCGTGATCGACAAAAACCATCGGGTCATCTGCTGGAACAGGGCCATGGAGGAACTGAGCGCCATCCGGGCAGCCGAGGTGCTCCACACAGACCAGCAGTGGAAGATCTTCTACAAGGAAAAGCGGCCTCTCATGGCCGATCTCCTGGTGGACGGGGACATGGGGACGGCCGGGGAGATCCCCCAGTGGTACGCGGGAAAGTACGTGAAATCGAGCCTCCTCCGGGATGCCTACGAGGCGACGGACTACTCTGCCGTCATGAAAAAGTGGTTCCACTTCACCTCCGCCGCCGTCCGTGACACCGAGGGGAACATCCTGGGGGCCGTGGAAACCATGACGGACATCACCCCGCTGAAACAGGCCGAGGAGGAACTCAAGAAGAGCCTTGAAAAACTCCAGAAGGCCATGACCGGGACCGTTGAAGCCATGGCCGTGATCGTGGAGACCCGGGATCCTTACACGGCGGGACATCAGCACCAGGTCGCGAAGATATCCCGGCTCATCGCCGAAGAGATGAAGCTGCCCCAGGAACGAGTCGAGGCTCTTCACATGGCCGCTTACATCCATGATATCGGCAAGATCTATGTGCCGGGCGAGATTTTAAGCAAGCCGGGCAAATTGAGCGAGGTGGAGCTCAACATCATCAGGATGCACCCCCAGGTGGCCTATGACATCCTGAAGACCATCGAGTTCCCCTGGCCCATCGCCGACATCGTTTACCAGCACCACGAGAGGCTCAACGGCACAGGCTATCCCCGGGGGCTGAAAAACGGCGACATATGCCTGGAATCCCGGATTCTCGGCGTCGTCGACGTTTTCGAATCCATGGCCTCGCACCGCCCGTACCGACCCACCCTCGGCCTGGAAAAGGCCGTCGACGAACTGCGCAAAAACAGGGGCATCCTCTATGACCCCAACGTGGTGGACACCCTGCTCAAGCTCGTCGAAGAGAATAAAATAGAACTGGAATGACGGGACGCGGCGGACACTAATCGTCTTGCGCCAGAAACGGGAGCGGGTCTTTCTTGCGGTAGGCCATGGCGAGGCTCGTGGCGATGAGGTTGTCTTCTTCGTCCCGCACCGAGATCTCGTAGTGGCTGACACTGCGGGAACGGTTCACTTCTTTGGCTTCCGCGAAGAGGGTAGCCCCCGCCGCCGGGGTCCTCAGGTAGGAAATGCTGACCTGCAGGGCGACCGAAACGGTGCCGTGAGAGTTGGAGGCTGTCTCGAAGGCTTCGTCGATGAGCGAGAATATGGCCCCGCCGTGAACCATTCCGAAGATATTGTCCATCTCGGGGACCGGGGTCATCTCGACGAGGGAATAACCCGAGGCGAGCTTCCGCAGCTTGAGCCCCAGTTTTTTCGCATAGGGCTCGCTTTCGACCTTCTTCCGGATGGCCTCGAAAACCTTTTCGCTCAGATTACACCTCCACGCCCTTCGAAGAGCGAGGTTCTCTTCATTCAACGATCATAACTCAAAACTCACGACGACTCGCCGTGGCGTGCCGGCACCTGTTGCCTTCTGCCTTCAGCCTTACACCATTCCTCTACAACGAATATACCTTTTCGCCCGGCAGGACATTGAACCCGCTTTTCTGAAGGACCTCGATGGCCCGGTCGGTCATGTTGAACCGGAAGATGATGATGGCATTCTCGCCGCTTCGCTCCACGAAGGCGTACATGTACTCGACGTTTATTTTCTCCCTCGAGAGCACTTCCAGGATGCCGTGCAACCCCCCCGGCCGGTCCGGGACCAGAACGGCCACGACACTCGTCCGGCCCACGGTGAAGCCCGCCTCCTTGAGGACCTGTTTCGCCTTTTCGACGTCGTTGACGATCAGCCGCAGCACTCCGAAATCGGACGTGTCCGCAAGGGACAGGGCCCGGATGTTGATGCCGGCATCCCGGAGGGTCCGTGTCGCGTTTTCGAGCGTCCCCGGCTTGTTTTCCAGGAAAATGGAAATCTGTTCTACCTTCATGGGCGATCCTCCTTCGTCGTCCGCAGAGGGGTGTTTTTCAACCGTTCCGGAGGGTTCTCTTGTCGATGACCCTTTTGGCCTTCCCTTGGAAACGTTGCAGCGTCTTCGGCTCTACCAGTTTCACCTTGATGGAGACACCGAGATAGTCCTTGATGTCTTTCTTGATCTTCTTCTCCAGACCCTGCAGCACCTTGATTTCACCGGATTCGAAGACGCTGTCGTTCATCTCGACCTGCACCTCCAGGGTGTCCAGGTTCTCCTCCCGGTCCACGACGAGCTGGTAATGAGGTTCGAGCCCCTCGATGCCGAGGAGGACACTCTCGACCTGGGAGGGGTAGACGTTCACGCCGCGGACGATGAGCATGTCGTCGCTCCGTCCCGTGACTCGGTCCATCCTCACGTGAGTCCTCCCGCACCGGCAGGGCTCCCGCATGAGTTTCGTGATGTCCCTCGTCCGGTAACGGATGAGGGGAAAGGCTTCCTTGGTGAGGGTCGTGAAGACCAACTCACCCGCCTCCCCGTAAGGGAGAACCTCCTGCGTGTCCGGGTGAATGATTTCGGCGATGAAGTGGTCTTCGTAGATGTGAAGCCCGTGACGGCCCTCCTGGCACTCCATGGAGACGCCGGGCCCCATCACCTCGGAGAGCCCGTAGATGTCGAGGGCCATGATGTTCAGTTTCGTCTCGATCTCCTGCCTCATCTTCTCGCTCCAGGGCTCCGCACCGAGAATCCCCACGCGCAGTTTGAGGGATTTCATGTCGATCCCCATCTCCTCCCCCTGCTCGGCGAGATAAAGGACATAGGAGGGCGTACAGCAGATGGCCGTGGGACCGAAGTCCTGGAGGATCATGATCTGGCGCTTGGTGCTCCCTCCCGACATGGGGATGACGCTCGCCCCGAGCTTTTCCGCCCCGTAATGGGCCCCCAGGCCGCCGGTGAAGAGACCGTAGCCGTAGGCATTGTGGACGATGTCGTTCTTGGTGAGGCCGGCCATGACGAAGGAGCGGGCCATGAGTTCCGACCAGTGGTCGATGTCCCGTTTCGTATAGCCGACCACGGTGGACCGGCCCGTCGTCCCGGAAGAGGCGTGGACCCTCACCACGCTGCTCATCGGCACGGCGAACATCCCGTAAGGGTAGTTGTCCCTTAAATCCTGCTTCATCGTGAAGGGAAGTCTCTTCAGGTCATCGAGGGATTTGACGTCCTCGGGTTTCACCCCCTTTTCGTCAAAAGCGCGCCTGTAGAAACCCACGGTGTGATAGACGCGCTGGACAACCTGCTGGAGCCTTTTCAACTGAAGCGAATCCAGGGCCTCCCTCGGCAGTGTTTCGAATTCTTCGTTGTAGATCATCGATCGTCTCCTTTTCGTTATTCCGGGACTGCCGGCCGGACTGCCTCTCCGGGGGGGACATTATATACCTGAAAAGACCCCCGTTTTAAAGGATTTTGTCCGTCAGAGATCCTTTCTTTTCCTCTTGAAGATGTTGCGCAGGACGCTGGTCGCCGCCATGGCGACGACGGCACCCGCCGTCGCGGCGAGCATGTCCTTCTGGGCATCCCAGATGTCCCCCTGGGTACCCAGGTAGGCATCCCCCAGCTCGGGGCTGACGATCAGCGCGGCGACCATCTCGATCATCTCGAACATGCCGCTGAAAGCGACTACCATGGCAATGGGCAGATAGTAGGCCCAGAAACCCCGGCTGTGCGCAACCCGAAAGAAGAGTTCCCGGGCGGGATAGGCCATGAACAGCCCGAAGGCAAAGTGCACGATCCGGTCGAAATGGTTCCGGCTGAAAGAGAAAACCCCCTGGAGCCAGAAACCGAAGGGGACCTCGGCGTAGGTGTAGTGGGCACCGACGGCGTGGAGGCTCATGAAAAGGGTGATCAGAAGATAGGACAGGTTGGAAAAAGGGAAGAGCCTGTAGGTCGACACCAGGAGGACGAAAAAGGGGATGACCAGCAGGTTTTCCAAGAACCAGTCCTGACGGTATAGGGGCCGGACGGCGAGGGTGACCCAGAGAAGGACATACCACGCAAGAAGGATCTGGAGCAGTCGGTTTTTCCGGAAATCCGGCCGGATGCGCTGTGTGGCCGTCGTGAGCGTCAGGTCTCCCCGGTGACCCATGATTCCCCCCTTTCCATGCTTCCGAAGAGAGCTATCTCATACAACATCCGTCGGAATAATAAAAGCGTTACCGCGGGAAATATTGTATATTGAAAAAAGAAAACCCGATCGGGAACCCGCAGCGGCCTTGACAGACCCCCTGACCATTCACTTATTAGCCCGTAGAGAACAAGGAGCGGAAAAATGAAAACCATCAAAATCAAGGGTATGACCTGCCCGCACTGCGTCATGGCCGTGACCAGGGCCTTAAGCGGCATCGACGGCATCCGGAACGTCAAGGTCAGCCTCGAAAAGGGAGAGGCCTCCTTCGACGAGGTAAAGCCCGTTGAGCCGGCCGTCATCCGGGAACGGGTGAAAAAAGCGGGATATGACGTCCTATAGAAAAATCACTCTCGACATCCACGGGATGACCTGCGCAAGCTGCGTCCGGCGAGTGGAGGAAGGTCTGAGGGACCTCGATGGGGTCCGGTCCGCAAGCGTCAACTTCGCAACGGAAAAGGCCGTCGTGGAATACTACCCGGCGATCACGGACCCCGTGAAGCTGGCGGAGCGCGTGCGGGATATCGGCTACGAGATCACCGACGCGCAGTCCCCCGCCGACGGGTCCGGGAAAATCACCCTTTCCATCGGGGGCATGACCTGCGCGGCCTGCGTCCGGCGGGTGGAAAACGCCCTGAAGGAGGTCCCCGGCGTGGAGGACGCCCTCGTCAATCTCGCCACCTCGAGGGCAACGGTCATTCACGGCCCGCAGTGGGGAGGGGTTTCCGAACTTCGGAAGGCCGTTGCCGACGCGGGTTACGAATTTCTCGGGATCCTCGACGACACCGTCGAAGACCCGATCGAGAAGGCCCGGGCGAGGGATATCCGGGAACTCACCCTCAAGTTCGCGACGGGCATCCTCCTGAGCGTGATCATATTCCTGGGAACCATGCAGGAGTGGCTTCCCTTCCCGGCCCCTATCCCCCGGCCGGCGATGCTCACGGCCCTCTTCGTCCTCACAACCCCCGTGGTCTTCTGGGTGGGGAGCCGGTTCTTTGTCGGCGCCTGGAAGGCCGCCAGGCACGGGACGACGGACATGAACACCCTGGTGGCCGTGGGAGCTCTCGCGGCCTATCTCTACTCGGCTTTCGCGTCATTCTACCCGGAGGTCTTCACCCGCGCCGGAATCGAACCGCACGTCTACTATGACGGCGCCGCCTTCATCGTCACCTTCATCGTTCTCGGCCGCCTTCTCGAGGCGAGAACCAAGGGAAGAACCTCGGCGGCCATCAAGAGGCTCATGGGGCTCAAGCCGAGGACGGCCCGTGTCATGCGCGACGGCGTCGAGAAGGACATGCCGATCGAGGAGGTCGTCCCGGGCGACATCATCCTGGTGAGACCCGGCGAGAAGATCCCCACGGACGGCATTGTCCTTTCGGGATCGTCGGCGGTGGACGAATCGATGCTCACCGGGGAGAGCTTCCCCGTCGCCAAGGAGGCGGGGAACGAGGTCTTTGCCGCGACCATCAACAAGACCGGGAGCTTCACCTTCAGGGCCACACGGGTGGGGTCCGAAACGGCACTCGCCCAGATCATCCGCCTCGTCGAGGAGGCCCAGGGCTCCAAGGCGCCCATCCAGCGGCTGGCCGACCGCGTGGCCTCCATCTTCGTCCCCCTGGTTTTCGTGATCGCCGCCGTCACTTTCGTGATCTGGAATTACCTCGTCCCCCGGCCCGACTTCACCCTGGCCCTCCTGAACTTTGTATCCGTTCTGATCATCGCCTGCCCCTGTGCCATGGGTCTCGCCACGCCCACGGCGGTCATGGTGGGGACGGGGCTCGGTGCCGAAAACGGGATCCTCATCAAGGGCGGGGAGAGTCTCGAGAAGGCCTACAAGCTCACGACAATCGTCTTCGACAAGACCGGGACCCTCACGGTGGGCAAGCCCGTGGCAACGGACGTCGTCCCCGCCGAGGGGATCCGGGAAGAGGACGTCCTCAGGGTCGCCGCCTCTCTGGAGGCCCTCTCGGAGCACCCACTGGCCCAGGCGATTCTCGAGAAAGCCGGGGATGCCGGAATCCGCCCCGAACCCGTCGAGAAGTTCGAGGCCCTCTCCGGTCTCGGCGCCGCAGGTGGATTGAACGGCACGCTCTGCCTCGTGGGGAACGCCCGGCTCATGGCGGAGATAAACATCTCTCTGGACGGTCTCGAGAGCGCGGTGAGAAGACTCACCGAAGAGGCAAAGACCTGCGTCTTTGTCGCAAGAGAGGGCCGACTCATGGGCCTGATCGGTCTTTCCGACGTTCTCAAGGAATCAGCCGCTCCGGCCGTCGGAACCCTGAAGGCGATGGGCCTCAAGGTGGCCATGATCACCGGTGACCACCGCGGCACGGCACTCGCCGCAGGCAACATCCTCGGGATCGACGAGACCCTTGCGGAGGTCCTGCCCGGTGACAAGGCGGCGGAAATCCGTCGTCTTCAGTCCCGCGGGGAGGTGGTCGCCATGGTGGGCGACGGCATCAACGACGCCCCGGCCCTCACCGCCGCAGACATCGGCATCGCCATCGGCGCGGGCACCGACGTGGCCATCGAGGCAAGCGACATCACACTGATGAGCGAAGACCTGCGCGCCGTGCCCTCGGCCATCCGCCTGTCCTTTCTGACCATGAGAACCATCAGGCAGAACCTCTTCTGGGCCTTTATCTACAACGTCATCGGCATCCCTGTAGCCGCGGGCGTCCTCTATCCCTTTCTCGGGATTTTCCTGAACCCCGTCTTCGCGGCGGCGGCGATGGCCCTGAGCTCCGTCTCCGTCGTCACGAACGCCCTCCTCCTCCGACGGGTGTGGCACAAAGCGACATGACTCTCAGGCGGGTTTTCCCGTTTTCCCGGCTTTCCTGACGCGACAGGCCCTGCGGATCATGAAAAGGATGAGCCCCACTGCCGCCAGGGCGGCCATGACGGGCAGGACAATGGCAAGCAGGCTCAGAACCACGGCCCCGACCGCCTCCCCCGTCGAAACGGCGGGATTCCCCATCCCCCCTGTCAGCGTTGTCGATAGGCCGCGGGCGAGCATGGTGGATCCCTGCACCAGGGCCGCGCTCCCGCCGCCTGCAATGACGGCGAGCGTCCATTTCAGCAAAGGACCCATGTCGGTGAGCGATGAGGCCATGACGAGCGCGCCGGCGACAGCCGCGGCGGGCCCGGCAATCGTGTCCATCAGATGATCCACCCAGGGGATGTAATAGGCCGCAACCTCAAAAACGGCTGCCGTGGCGAATGTCCAGAAAGCTGCGGGTGTGCCCATCCAGGCCAGTTCCGGAACCAGATGAACAGAGCCTATGAGCGAGGCGCCGCTCAGCACAAGCAACGGGATGAAGACACGGAAACCGCAGGCGGCGCTCAGTCCTATCCCGAGACATACACTCAGAAGAAGGTCACTGTATGGATTCATAAGAGAACAGCCCGATTCCCCGTGGGGCCGGAAATTCCTCTAAACATTTTCCCGCCCCGTCGTCAACCGGGCCTTTTGCGTGAAGGACCCTCCCGTTCTCCGGTGGAGTAAAACCCATGACGGCAGAGGTCCCTGTCCTCGAGAGGCCTTCGGGCGGTCCTTCCATAAAATGCGATCGCCCCGCGCGGTCAGAGGCGGGGCCCGCGCGGGGCGACAGGGAAGGGTGGAAAATATCAAGGCACCGAAAGGCCCCCCGTCCCTTCGCTCAGAGGAGCCGATAGGGGGAGGCCCGTTTCAACCAGGCGCTTGCGGGATAGTCCGACTGGAGCTGTTCATAGATCTTCTTGAGCGGTTTGGGGTCGCCCGTACTCTTATAGAGAGCCACACCTCTCAAATAGACGGACTCCGGGGCAGCTTCGCTCTTCGGATAGCCCGCAAGAAGTTTCTCGAGATAGGTCGTCGCCTCCTGGTAGTATTCCTGATCGAAATGAACCCTGGCGATCCCCAGGAGGAGAAAGGGGATGAACTCTTCCGGTGCCATGAAGCCCACGGCCCGGTGGTGTTCCCTGCCGGCAGGATCGCAGATGACATGGGTCGGCGTCCACTTCACGTTGAAGTCCGTGGCCAGGGGCTTCGAATCATGGGCGATGCGCAATGGGATAAGGTGCCTTTCCACAAACTCGATGACGTCTTTCTCGGGATACGTAACCGCATCCATCTGCCGGCAGCCTATTCAGGCCGGGTTGTGGAAGAACACAAGGACGGGCTTATTCTCCGCGCCTGCCCGCTCGAGCGCCCTTTTCATGGTTTTTTCCCAGGAAATCGCCTCCGGCATATTTCACCTCCCTCGTGGACTGCAAGATAGCAAAGGATCTGCCAGCGTCTTTATATTTCTTAACAATTCGAGTTTATTATATATTTTCCGATATCCGACTTCCGGCATCCCGATAAAGCGGCCCTCCGATGTCGGTGTCCATCGGGGGTCCCCGGCCGGACTCTCCTCCCACAGACAACGCAATGCATCGTTTTTTCTGACAAATCGTGCAGATGACCCTGATGTCATCTCCCTGTGACATCCATGTCACATGGATCAGCGATCTCTTCACAGGGATTTAATGTTTTCAGGCGAGTCGTTTGCGGGGTTGTTCACGCGTGGAGAGACGCCCCAGGCGGTCATCTCCGCTGCCGGATAAGGGCGAAGGAGAGAGAGCAGGCGGGTGCGGTCATGGATTGCGGGGTCGAGCCACCGGTCCTCCTCTTCTTTGGGCATGATGACGGGCATGCGGTTATGGATGGGCCGCAGAAGGTCGTTGGCTTCCGTCGTGATGATGGTGCAACTCATGACCTCAGGCCCTCCCGGCGATCGCCATGTCTCGTAGAGGCCGGCGAGTCCGAAGGGTTTCTGTGACCTCATAGAGATGTAGAAGGGGGATTTCTTCCTCCCCTCCCCGCGCCATTCATAAAAGCCGTCGGAGACGATGAGACACCGCCTTTTATCGAAGGCGGAACGGAAACTGGGTTTCCGGGCCACCGTCTCGGCCCGGGCGTTGATCAGCCGATTTCCGATGGCGGGATCGTCCGCCCATGGCGGTATGAGTCCCCAGCGGAAACGGGAAAGACGGTTTGTGTTTTCCCGGCGGACGACGGCAAGGATATCCTGACCCGGGGCTATGTTAAAACGGGGCTTGAGATCGCCGCCGCCGTCACGGACGCGGAACTCCTCGGCGATGATCGCGAAAGGACTGATCAGGACATAACGCCCGCACATGGAATCCGCTCCTTCTGCGTCAGATCGGGGAACCATCCTCGGCGGAATCCCGGAACGGTCAGCCTCTATCTTCTCATCTACACCTTCCGCGGCTCCCCGGTCTCGCCGCGCGGCGCCGCCGCTTTCAGCCTCGTTCTCCTCGCCTTCAGGAAACCGAAGATGCCGAAAATAATAAACATCATCCCCATGAAGATCTGAGTGCCGGCTGACGGATCCCCTTCACCGGAAATCAGCCGCATCAGGGCGTGGGCAATGTAGAACAGGCCGAAGATGATGAAAAACGTCGGCAAGGCATACCCGAGCATGAGGCCGGCGCCCTTCGGAATTTTCCCCTCTTTCCTCTCCGCAGGCCCCTTCGTTTCCGCAGGCACGGCCCATGAGTCTTCGGGAGACTCTTCGACCCTGCCCGTGCCGTATTTTTCCATCCCCGCCAGGAGGCGGATGATCCTGTCACGCTCACGGGGGTTCCGGATCGTTTTCAGCCTGTTGATGAGTATCTGTCTTTCCCTGTCTTCCTTTCTCATGGGTCTGTCTCTCCGGGCGGTCTTCCCACCCCACTGCCCTTAATCTTCGTGGAGAAAGATCCGCCTGAACTCCACGTACATGCAACGGTCCTCCACAAAGAGGATATCGGCCCCTTCGGCCAGTTTCCTGGCTTCATCACTCCGGATCCCCGACTGGAGCCAGATGACGTAGACATCTCCCTTCTTTTGTCTCCGCTCCACGGCTTCTCTCACCACGCCGGTCACCTGCTCCGAGGGGCGGAACACCTCCAGGATCTCGATGTGCTCCTTGACGTCCTCGAGACGGCGATAGGCCTTCCGGCCGATGATGCTTTCGGCATGGGGGTTGATCGGTATGATGCCATAGCCTTTGGACTGGAGAAACGAGGGGACCCACTGGGCCGCCTTTCCCGGGTCCCTCGACATCCCGTAAACGGCAATCGTCTTGTAGCGCTCGAAGATGTTCCTTAGGGTTTCGAGTGTCGTCATCGGGAACGCCCCCTTCCATGCCGTCATGCCCCCTCCCGGGGCTGAATCGTTCAGTCGACATCTTCCCCTGACCGCGGGAAATCATGTCAGCATTCAACACAGGATCGATCACACATTCTCGCCGCTAAGACCAGCGATTGTAATGCACCCGCGAAGGGTCGTAACGGCTCGCCCGAGGTTTTTCCTCGATCGGATAACCGACAGGGATGATCGCCAGCGGCACGATCGTCTCGGGCAGACCCAGAAGCTTTCGCATCCCCTTGACGCGGTCATCCATGGGATACACGCCGAGCCAAACGGTTCCCAGGCCTTTTGACCGGGCGGCGATGAGGATGTTTTCCGTCGCGGCCGAGCAGTCCTGGACCCAGTATCCTTTGAAATTCTCGCGCTTCATGTCCCCGCAGACGACGATGGCCACCGATGCCTCCCGCAGGGGTTGCGAAAAGGGATGAAACCTTGGGATCTCGTCGAGGGTTTTTCGATCGTTGATCACGATAAACTGCCACGGTTGCTGGTTGCCGGCGGAGGGAGCGCTCATGGCGGCTTCCAGAAGCTCCCGGATGGCGGCCTCGGGGACGGCTTTGTGCGAGTACTTGCGAATGCTTCTCCTGGTTAAAATGGCCTCCACAGCGTCCATCACCGTCTCCTCCGTTTTTTAAACTCCCCTTTCCTGCCTCAATAACGAAATACGGCCGCCAGGGGTTCCGCCTCCGGCATCTCTTCTTTTTTCATCGTGTAGACCACCCCGGCGTTCAGGAGGGTCTGGATCACCGCGAGGTCGACGAGATCCTCGTCACCCTGTGCGGTCTCCTCCCTGAGGATGACCTCACCGCTGTCCGGCCGGAAGAAACCCCACAGCTGCACGCCTGCTGAGGCAAAAAGAATTCCAACCCGGCCATGATAGGCCGCCGGCAGAATTTCCCGGATGTTGTTCGACGCCAGTCCCGTCCCCACGGACTGGCGATATTGAGCCCGCGCCTCATCCTGCCTCTTCTGAAAATAGGGTTCCACGATGGCCCAGGCCTGCTTTCGCAACTCCTCGGCGCTCAGGCCTTCCGGGTTCCCCGTCACGGCCCGCTCGACCAGATGGGGATAGGAATTGACTTCCCGGTATATGGGAAAGAGATAATCCACGCCGGCAAAAACGAGGGGCGCCTTTTTGTCTTTCAGGATCCCGTGGAGTCCCCGGTCAACCTGCTGGAAAAATCTCAGGATGTCCTCCTTGGTGTAGGCAGCCCACTCAATGGATCCGCGGGCCTGGGACGGTCCCGAACCGGAAGGCCGGTTCGGTCGCTTTTTCTCCAGCACATCATAATTGACGGCATCCATGACGCTCTTCGGCACCCCCTCCAGCGACAGCTCGCTGACACTGAACCGGCTGCCTTCGAGAAACCTCACGCCTTTCTGGCTGAGGGCGAGGACGTAAAACCGCCCGTCGCTGCTGTAAAGAGCAAGAAGAGGCTTGATGTGAAAGCGATCCGAGACGAAAACGATTTCCGGGAAGTCCACGGGAAGGCGATAGTACTTCAGGATCTTCGAGGACAGAAAAACCGCCAGTCCTTCGCCGGGCTGCCTCCAGAAGGGCGTGTTGCCGACGAGGGCTCGGGCCGGTTCCATGAATTTCTCCGCCTCTCCGGGGCGCACGCCGCCGGCCAGCAGCTTCTCCTCCGCCTGCCGGAGCAGATTCTTCAACCGGATGGGGTTTTGCTGGGCTTCGGCACCCCCGCGATGGGTGGGCATGTAAAGGGTGACACAGGACCCTTCCTGCTTCATCATCAGCGTTTTCAACTCTTCTCTCGGCAAAACGTTCATAGGACCTCCTTGTGGGCTCTGTTTCAGATCCGCCGCGAAGCAAACACCCGCATGCCGTCCGCCGGGTATCCGTCACGGCGCCTCAGAAAAGGAGACATTCCCGCCGGACCGATACGGCCAGGTCGGGTCTATCGGTGATCACCCCGCGGATTCTTGGATCGGCAAGGTAGCGCTTCAGTTTCCTGCGGTCATTCAATGTCCAGACGACCAGAGGTTTGTCCTGTTTTTCCGCCATGCGGAACAGGGTTTCATCGAGCAGTCTCCAGTTGGGTACCCAGAAGTCCGCCTTCACGCGACCGATGCCGCGATGGAAATTCTTCCCGAGAACGAGCCCTGCCTGGATCGCCGGGTAACGGCCTTTGATGAATTCGACAGAGGCCTCGTTGAAGGACGACAGCACAAAATCGGAATCGTCGAGGAAAGCTCCCATGAGAGCCGCCACCTCCTCTTCGTACCCCTGCTCCTTCAATTCCGCGTTGAGACCGATCCTCCCGCGTGCGATGATCAAGACCTCCTCGAGCATGGGAACATGAAAGCCTCCCCGACCGGCCAGGCGCCCGACATCGGCATAGGGCAGCTCCCTGATGATCCTGCCCCGGATCTTCTCGTCATGATGGACGATGAGGACATGATCGGCCGTTTTCCTGACATCAAACTCGATCACGTCCGCCCCCAGTTCGATGGCTCTCTCGAAGGCCCGCAGGGTGTTTTCCCGTTCATAGGCCGAGGCGCCCCGATGGGCCATGATGATTTTTCCGCTGCGTCCGAACATGCCTTCCCGTCCGCGGATGGGCGCCGCCGGTCCCTTTCAACCCCGAACCAAGACCAGAAGCATTTTGAACTTCTTCAGGGCTTTGAGGGAGTGCGGCTGCCGGGCGGGCATGATGATCATACCGCCCTTCCCGAGGCGGTGGGGCTTGCCGGAGATCATGATCTCGACCTCGCCCTCGAGGGCACAGACCATGGCATCGTAAGGCGCCGTGTGTTCGCTCAACCCCTGCCCCTTGTCAAAGGCAAAAAGTGTCACCGTGCCGGCTTTTCTGCCGATGAGGGTCCGGCTGACGATGGTGCCCTTCTGATATTCGACGAGATGACGGAGCTCATAGGCCCGTCCCTTGATGTCGACTCCTTTACCGGGAACTGGTTTTTTCGTCGTCATGGGTTCTTCTCCTGATGTGGACTGTCCGGTCCGGGAATGTTATTTTGTCCCCGGGCTGAGAGGACGCTGTCATTGTCGGCCCGACAAGACGGGGGCCGAGAACGCTGCTGTCCTTTTTTCGCTTATGCGGGTGTGTTTGATTGAAGAAATGGCGGTGAACAGCAATGTCACCTCTTCAAGGCGGTTTACGATCCGGGCTCCCCGCACGACCGGGCACGCGTGAAGAACCGGCTGGAGGAGAAAGACCATGTCCTCGACCCGCAAGGCTGCGGATGGGAACATTTTTTCAATTGGATTATCGCAAAAATTACCCCGATTGTCAATCACCGGCACACATCGGCCACACTTCAAAAAGGCTGAAAATTGCGGCATTTTGATATAAAGAATACGGGGGGATCGTGAGTTCGAAGTTGTAACTGTCGGGGGTGCCGTGGCCTTAAAAGTCCTGATCAACATCCTGATCCTGTGCAGCGTTGCGTTCTGCACGTCGCTCGTGATCGAAAGGTATTACGCCGGGAGGCTGAAAGGACCGACGGCGGCCCTGCTCTTCCTGGCGATCGGCGGCATCGCTCTGCGCCCCGGGGTCTTTCTCCACTCCCTCGCGGCACTCACGGCACCGGTGTCTCCGAAACAGCTGGGCGTCCTCCTGCTGGGGGGACTTCTGTCGGGGATCGTCATGTCGGGGGTCTGTATCTTTTTCAGATTGGTGCAGACCGTTCTCATCAAGTGGATGTCCTGATCGCATCTCGAGGAGGTATGAGCCAATGGACAGGGAGTTGAGAGACAGGTTCACGGGGCTGTGGCGTCGTTTCTTCGACGGGGCCGATCTGCCCGTCGCTTATTTCTACGGGAGCGGGGACGAAAAGAGAACCCGGCGGAAGCCCCCCGACGGTCACCGCTGCGTCGTCGCCGATATCTGGAGAGCCCTCCGGGGGAAAACCGTCGTTCTCGATGCGGACACCATCGGATGCGAGGGCGGCCGGCGATATTTCGGGTTCACCAGGGCCCCGAGACCTCACTTCGAGCATTTCCTCTCCTACGGCATCCCCGGGACGGTCGAGGGCGAACGGTACAAGAAAACGCCGGAGCTGGTGAAGTCCGTCATGAAACATCTTCCGAATTTCAGGGCGCCGGGGAAAACCATCGTCTTCAAGCGGTGGGATACCCTCGACGACGGGGACGAGCCGGAAGCCGTCGTCTTCTTCGCCCGCCCCGATGTCCTGGCCGGATTGTTCACTCTCGCCAATTTCGACGAAGCCGTTCAGAACGCCGTCTATGCGCCCTTCGGCTCCGGATGCGGGACCATCGTTTCGTACCCCCACCTGGAAAAGGATCTCGAGAACCCGAGAGCCGTTCTGGGCATGTTTGACGTCTCCGCGCGGCCCTGCGTCCCGACGGACGTGCTCACCTTTTCCGTGCCCATGAAGCGCTTCATCCGCATGATCGGCAACATGGAGGAGAGTTTCCTCATCACTCCCTCGTGGCGCAAGGTGCTGAAAAGGATCCGGTCGGTCCACAGGGAATCTTGAGCATCGTAACGACACCTGCCCGCGCGGCGGTACGACCCGTGACACCGAAAGAAAAGGGGTTCCTGCCGGAGGAACCCCGGTCTATTCATGAGAGAGGCCGGCTCAGGGGACGGACAGCATCCGGCGGCTCAAACCGGGCGGCGTTTTTCCCTCACCTCCTGGCATTCAACGCAGAGCTGAGCCGTCGGCCTGACCTGCAGGCGCTTCTCCGAGATCTCACCGTCACAATCCAGACAGATACCGTAACTTCCCTCCTCGAGACGCTCCAGGGCTTCGAAGAGTTCCGCCACCTGTACATCATCCCTGGCCTTGAAAAGGAGGTTCAGACTCAACTCGTATTCGGCTGCGGCCTGATCGATGATCTCCACGGGTTTTTCACTGCTGTTTCCCAAGGCTCCGCGACCCGATCCGCCGACCTTCTCCATCAGTTTCTTCTCGATAATCTTCTTGAAAAATTCCCTTTTTTTCAGATTCAAGAAAACGCCTCCCATCACAAAAGGGCATCGAACCTTCTCGCCCGAAGAAATATCCTAATCTCCTGGAGGGGTTTGACGTTGACGGCGGCCATACCTTTTTCACCTTCCGTGACCTCGAAGGTCACGGGCTGACCTTCCCGAAGCGTCCTGAACCCTCCGGCCCGAATGGCGCTGTAATGGTCAAAGAGATCCCCCCGCCGTCTTTCTCAATGAAACCGTAACCCTTCTTCTCGTTGAACCATTTCACCGTACCCTGAGACATACGGAACACTCCTTTCTCCTTTCTTTTTTCTCCTCGCGCAGACGGGGTTTGCCTGAAAATCCTCAGTTTCAAAAATAAAAAAAGACTTCGAGGAAGTCTTCATCCCGGCAGAGAGGGCCTTCCGGCGTGCGGCCCGAGTGCGCTGATATAAAGAAAAAGAGAAAAAATGTCAATATCTGATTATAACAAAAAAATATCAGTTAAAACCTGTCGGAAGTCTTTCAGTCGAATACACGGGATGACGCGGAAATAAATAAAATAATCATAATGATACCGAGTTGTTGCGATGATTGCGGATCCCGATCCAGGTGAGAAGAGCCAGAGCCGACAGAACCAGCACAATACCCCATATTTCCGAAGAAGAGGGCCTTTCCCCGAGCTCGACCGACGCCGAGATAACACCGATGACCGGTGTGGCAAGCGTTCCCATACCGGCCATCCCGGCAGGCAGTTCACGAAGGGCAAGAAACCAGAGAAGGTGGGCAATGGCACTCGTGAACACGATGTTATAGGCAAGGGCGGCGGTAAAGTAAGGGGTCCACTGAATGGGCGGAGAGTGTACCGCAAAAGCGATGATCGCAAGCGGCACGGCGCCGAAAAACATCTGCCAGGCCGTCAACGAAACGAGATCAATGGTCCCTCGCCTTCGCATGATCTTGAGCGTGATGGCGCTCCCGGCCCAGGTCAGCCCTCCGAGAATGGCCAGGATCTTGCTCATGGGTGTCCCGGCGTGACGCCAGGGCTCCAGGATGACGGCAAGACCCGAGAAGGCCATGAGCACGGCAAGCCACTGCAGGCCGCGGATGCGTTCGGCAAGAATGGGCCAGGCGAGCAGCAGCACCCAGAAGGGCATGGTGTAGACCAGTACAGCCGTTTTCCCCGCAGCGCCGCTCTCCAGCGCCCACGTGGAGAACCCGACGGATCCCGTGGTTGTCAAAAGTCCCAGCAGGAGGGTCATCGGCACGTCCCGGGGACGAAGGCCCTGCCCCCGGTACAAAAGAAGAAGAAACAGGCATAGCGACCCGAAAACGCTTCGAAGGGCGGAAAAATCGAAGGCCCCGGCGAAACGCAGGGCCTCCTTGACAATCACCCAGTTGTACCCCCAGATGAGCGCCATACCCGCCAGCGCCCAGAGGGCGGGCTTTATGGACTTGTTCGCGTCCTTCACAACACCGTTACTTCGACTCTGCACAGGGGATCGAGACGGCGCGGGAAGAGCACCGATTACCTCTTGCGCTTCACCTGTGTCTTTCTGAGTTCCGCCTCCTTCTCCTTGATCTCCGTAAGGCCCCGGCGCAGCTCGGCCCACCCGTACCAGAAGGCATAGTCCGGATTGGCGTGGAATGTGCCCATGAAGGTTCTCATCCGGTATTCCGAGAACATCAGGTAGAGGTTCTGCTCGATCGATGTCGGCGCTTCATGAAATGCCAGTAAATCGGGGAATCTGTACGCGTACTCTTTCGGCTGCTTGAGGATCCCGTCCCGGTAAAGACCGGCAACGATACGGATCGCCTCCGCCATCATCGCATCCGCCTCGCGGATCATCCGATCGCCCTTGTCGAGTTCACCTCCGGCGAAACGGCCGGAGTGACACTGCCCGCAGGCGGCGAACATCCGGTCCCGCTCCTGCTGCCAGTCTTCCTGTGTCAGTCTCGCCACATCGGCCGTCTTGATCGCATCGAGACGCGCCGTCGGCTTTCCCTGGGGGTCGAGAACGCCGAGCCCCTGGAGAATCGTCACCCGGTCCGCCGACCACTTTTTGTCCTCGGGCAGCGGAAGCCTCACGGCCAGGAACCCCCAGGCGGTGCGCACGGCATGGTTCCCTCCCTGCATGTGGCAGGTCTGGCACTTCGGGGCGGAGACGGAATCGGGCAGCACGCCGCTCTGCTTGAGGAGGTAGCGCACCCCGTGTTTCGACGCCGAATACATCTCCCACTGGGGGTGATCGAACCCCATGTGGCAGGTCCGGCAGGCCTGCGGCTCCCTCGCTTCCTTGAGCGAGAAGATGTGCCTCGTGTGGCAGGCGTCGCAGGAGGCGTTCCCGAACCCGCCCCCCTGTCTGCGGAGTTCCCGGATTTCCCCATCGGTCTTGAGGCCCAGTTTGTGGCATCCGCCGCAACCCTTCATGCCCTCCATCAGGGCCATCGGCTGCCGGTGCGCCGCGGGCATGGCCTTCATGGCCGCCCAGGCCTTGGCATGCTTGCCCTCCCTGAACTGCTTCGCCGGTGCGCCGTGGCACTTCGCGCAGGTATCGATCGTGGGGATGAGGGCCTTTTCCGTGTCCGCTGCCGAACGGTGGGCATCGCCGTGACAGACCGGGCAGCTGACCGTGCTCGCGCTGTGCCTGCTCAGCTTCCAGTCCGAGACGATGTTCGGGGTTACTGCGGAGTGGCAGGTGACGCAATCCTGGATTTGATTTTCCTTGGCCTCCACGGGGTACCGGGCGGCAACCCACTGACGCCATCCGCCCTTCAGCACATAGACCCTGGAAAAACCCAGCTCTTTCAATTCCGTCGCCACCCGGGCGCCCGTTTCCTCGCCGGGTCAGGCTCAGTAAAGGACGTAGGTCCTGTTCCGGTCCTGGGTCTTCGCCCAGGACTTCACGGCCTCCTCTTTCAGGTGGGAGGCGCCGGGAATCTTGGAGTCGCTGGACTCCCACTGCTTCTCCAGACGCACATCCAGAATGACCAGATCGGATTTCCCGAGATGGGTTTTGAGTTCTTCCTTGGTCATCCGGGGGATGTCTTCATAGGGTACAGGCTGGGAAAAGCCCCGATCCCCGAGGAGGGAAAAAAGGATCAGCGACAGGCCTATGACGAAGATCCTCAGATACCTCATGAGTTCCTCCTTTCATGTGCATCCACTGCGGTGAAAGGGCTCGTTCGAGGGGGCGGGTGCCTCATCTCTTCAATTTCACGACGATGAAAGGCCAGTGGAGTTCGCAGGGCACCCCCATGCGGAGCCAGGCGCTCCGCCGGTCCAGTTCCTCGTTCATGAGGTCCCTGACGGTCGTCAGGGCGCCGTCATCGCGAGACACCTCGGTGTAGACGCTCACCTCCACGAGGGACTCGATGGGTTCCCCGACCTCATCGCGGAAGAACTGCTCGGCTTCTTCGACGATGTCGGCGGCAATGATGCAATGATTGATCCGGTAACACTGCATGGTCGCCCCCTGAAATTTTTTCTGGATCATAACACAAAACCGTTCAGCGCGAACAGAAGAAAATCCGTACGGGCCCGGGGCGAGAGCGCTGATTTCACCCTTGATGTTTTCCTCCCATGTGGTAGAGAAATCTCCTCGACCCCCGAAGGGACGGGAATGACACCCTGAAGGGAAGCCATGAAAGGACCCCGGGGAAAAATCCCCAAGAAGGACTGGTTCGACTGGCGATGGCAGATGCGAAACCGGATTCGGACACTGCCGCGGCTCGCCCGGTTTTCGGGAAATCCGCCGGGGAGCACAGCAGCCCTTCGCACCGTCGTCGAGCGTCACCCCTTCGGTGTCACGCCTTACTACGGGTCGCTGATGGAGTGGGACGACGAAGGCGACCCTCTGAGACGACAGTGCTTTCCCGACACGCGGGAGCTGGAGGTCCTGCCCGGCGACGCCGACGATCCGCTGGGTGAGAGGGCACAGACCCCCGTGCCGGGCCTCATCCACCGCTACCGCGACCGTTGCCTGATCCTCGTCACGAACCGATGCGCCACCTACTGCCGACACTGCAACCGGAGACGCCTGTGGACGGAGCCCCCGTTTATCCCGACGCCCGGAAGGACCCGGCGACAGGTGGATTACATCTCGGCGAACCGCAGCATCCGGGAGGTCATCCTCTCGGGCGGCGACCCCCTGATCCTCGGGGACGAGGTGATCGACGGGCTGCTCAAGCCCTTGAGAACGATACCTCACGTCGAAGTGATTCGCATCGGAAGCCGGACACCCGTGGTGCTTCCCATGAGAATCACGGGCCCTCTGTGCAGGATATTGAAAAGACATCGACCCCTGTGGTTCCTCACGCAGTTCAACCATCCCCGCGAAATCACGCCCGAGTCGGCCCGGGCCTGCGAAAGGCTGCTCGAGGCGGGTGTGCCGGTCTCCAACCAGTCCGTTCTCCTCCGGGGAATCAACGATTCCTTCGAGACGATGCGCGATCTCGTCCACGGTCTCCAGCGGATTTCCGTGAGGCCCTATTATCTCTTCCAGTGCGAGCCCGTGAGCGGAACGGCCCATTTCCGGGTAGAGATCTCCCGGGGCAGGGAGATTGCGGAAGGACTGTGGAAGACGACGGCCGGCATCTGCCTTCCCCGGTATGTCGCCGACCGGCCGGGCAGTCCGGGCAAGGTCCCCCTCCTGCCATGACCCCCGCTTCCCGGCGGCCCGGTTCTTTCCACGAATCTCCTTTTGACTTACATTTCAGAATATAATAAAAGTGCAATCTGCCGCGGATCAAGAATGTGAACGCCCACCGGCACGGACAAATCCAAGGGAGGTGACCCTTCCATGTACACGGCAAGTGATCTGAGAAAAGGCCTGAGAATCATGCTCGATGACGATCCCTATATCGTCGTCGATTTCCAGTTCGTCAAGCCGGGAAAGGGCCAGTCGCTCTATCGCTGCAAGCTGCGCAACCTGCTCGCGGGGACGATCGTCGACCGTACCTTCCGGGAAGTCGACACCTTCAAGCCGGCCGACACGCAGGAAAAGACCATGCAGTTCCTCTATAAGGAAGGGGACCGCTACAACTTCATGGACACGGAGAGCTACGAGCAGATCCACCTCCTGGAGGACCAGATCGGCGACGGGAAGAACTTTCTCATCGAGAACATGGAGGTCAAGATTCTGCTCTTTCGTGACCGACCCATCGACATCACCCTCCCGAATTTCGTGGACCTCGTCGTGGCCGAGGCGCCTCCCTGGATCAAAGGCGACACGGTCTCGGGAAATTACAAGCCCGTCATTCTCGAAACGGGCTACAAGGTCAGCGTGCCCCCTTTCATCGAACAGGGTGAGAAGATCCGCATCGACACCCGCAGCGGGGAATACCTCACCCGCGTCAAGGAATAATCTCCGGGACTCTCTCGCCGATGAATTCGGACTGGAAACTATCGAGGCGGAAGAACGCCCTCGGGAGCCGCGCCTCCCTGATCCGGGCCCTCCGCGAATTCTTTTTCTCCCGGCAATACCTCGAGGTCGAAACGCCGCACCGGATCCCCGCACCCGTGCCGGAAGCTCACATCGACGCCTTCCCGTCGGGCGACTGGTTTCTGCATACCTCCCCCGAGGTCTGCATGAAACGGATGCTCGCCGCGGGATACCCCAGGCTGTTCCAGATCTGCCGGTGTTTTCGCCGGAACGAACGGGGGGATCGTCACCTGCCGGAGTTCACGCTGCTGGAGTGGTACCGGCGGGGAATCGATTACCGGGACCTGATGGAGGAGTGCGAGGATCTTTTTCTCTTTCTCGCCGGGCAGTTGAGAGGGGAGGCGACGCTCGCGTACCGCGGGGAGAGAGTCGATCTTCAAAAACCGTGGCAGCGCCTTTCCGTCCGCGAGGCCTTTGACCGCTTCGCTCCCCTTTCCGTGGAGGCCTCCCTCCGGGAGGATCGCTTCGACGAGATCCTGGCCCGCGACATCGAACCGAGGCTGGGGCGTGGGAAACCGACCTTTCTCTGCGACTATCCCGCGGCTCTCGGGGCGCTCGCAAGAACAAAAAAGGATGACGGCAGGGTCGCCGAACGGTTCGAGATCTATCTCTTCGGCCTGGAAATCGCGAACGGCTTCTCGGAACTCAGAGACCCAGAGGAACAGCGCAGGCGATTCGAAGGGGACAACCGGAAGCGCGTGTCGGCGGGGAAAGACCCCTTCCCCCTGCCGGAGAAATTTCTCGAGAGCCTCCGGCATCTGCCGGATTCGGCGGGCATCGCTCTGGGCGTCGACCGCCTCGCGATGATCTTCTGCGACGCCTCTGCCATCGACGAGGTCGTCGCCTTCACGCCGGAAGAACTATAATGGTATGACCGGCTTCAGGTTCCGAAACTCCATTCGGTCCCCGTCGAGGAATCCTTCAGGACAACACCCATCTCCGACAGGGCCGCCCTTTTCTCATCGGCCCTCTTCCAGTCCTTCGCCGCCCTGGCGGCGCTGCGCTCGGCGATCAGGCCTTCGATCTGCCCGATGTCCAGCCCCCTCTTCTGCGCCTCGATGGCCCGACTCTTTCCGAAGAAGACATCGGGATCCTCCTGCAGAATCCCGAAAACACCCCCCAGCTCGCCCAGACGGTCCTCCGCGGCTTTCAGGACGAAAATCGCATCGGCCGTGGTCTTGAACCCCTTTTCGGACATGAAGGCGTTCAGGAGCCGTGCCGCCTCGAAGATGGTCCCGAGGGCCCTGGCCGTGTTGAAATCGTCGTCCATGGCCTCAACGAACCGCTGCGGAAGGTCCCGGACCTTTTCATGGACCTCTTTCACCCTGCCCGAGAGGGCATCCGGTGAAAGCGGGGGCGCCGCCGCCCCTGACAGACGGTCCTTGATCCCCTTCAGGGCCGTGTAGAGCCGTTCAAGGCCTGCTTTCGCATCCCGCAGGGCCTCCTCGGAGTAGTCCAGGGGGCTGCGGTAGTGGCTCGTCAGCATGAAGAAACGTACGACCTCCGGATGATAGCTCTTCAGGATATCCCGGATGGTGAAGAAGTTCCCGAGGGACTTGGACATCTTCTCGTTGTCGACCCGGATGAAGCCGTTGTGGACCCAGTAACGGGCAAAGGGCTTTCCCGTAGCCCCCTCGGACTGGGCGATCTCATTTTCATGATGCGGGAAGATGAGATCCTCCCCGCCGCCGTGGATGTCGAAGGTCTCCCCGAGATAGGCGGAACTCATGACGGAGCATTCAATATGCCATCCCGGCCGCCCTTTTCCCCAGGGGCTCTCCCACCAGGGCTCGCCTTCCTTGCTGGCCTTCCAGAGGGCGAAATCCAGCGGGTTTTTCTTCTTCTCGCCGACCTCCACCCGCGCACCGGCTCTCAGCTCATCGATGTTCCGCCCCGAGAGTTTCCCGTAGTCCTTGAAGTTTTCGACGGCGTAGTAGACATCCCCCTCCACCTCGTAGGCGAGTCCCCTGGCGATCAGGACCTGAATGAGACGGATCATGCCGGCGATGCTCTCCGTCGCCCGGGGCGAGACGGTGGGACGGAGAATGCCCAGGCTGCCCATGTCGGTGTCGTGCTCGCGGATGTATCGCTCGGAGACATCGGCAAACCCGACGCCTTCCTTGTTGGCCCGGTTGATGATCTTGTCGTCCACATCGGTGTAATTCTTCACGAAGGTCACGTCGTAGCCCCGGTATCGCAGGTATCTTACGATGATGTCGAAGACGACGGCCGAACGGGCGTGCCCGATGTGGCACAGATCGTAGACGGTCACACCGCAGACATAGATCCCCGCCTTCCCCTCCACCAGGGGCTTGAATTCCTCTTTCTTCCGGCTCATGGTGTTGTACACTCTCAGGGCCATGGCATTTCTCCTTCGAATGCGTCGGTTTCCCTCAGGGATAGAGGGCGATGATGTCGAGCCCCCGGCCCTCTTCGAGGCCGCACATGATGTTCATGTTCTGCACGGCCTGCCCGGAGGCGCCTTTCACGAGGTTGTCGATGGCCGAGATGATGATCACGCGGTTTGTCCTCTTTTCGACGGAAATCCCGATGTCGCAGAAATTCGACCCCCGGACGGCGGAGACATTCGGGAAGGCGCCTTCCCGGTAGACTCGCAGGAACTTCTCACCCCGGTAAAAGCCCCGGTAGAGATCGAGGAGGTCCGCCGCCGTCACCTCCTTCTTCAGGGTCGCGTACATGGTGCTCAGGATGCCGCGGTTGATGGGAAGAAGGTGAGGCGTGAAAGAGACCCTGACCTCCCGGCCGGCGAGAACGGACAGCTCCTGCTCGATCTCCGGCGCGTGCCGATGCCCGCTCACCTTGTAGGCCTTGAAGCCCTCCTCCACCTCGCAGAAGAGGGAACCGAGCTGGGGTTCCCGCCCGGCGCCGCTGACACCCGACTTGGCATCAATGATGATGGTGTCGGGGTCGATGATCCCTTCTTTCAGGGCGGGTGCGAGGCCGAGAATGGCACCCGTGGGGTAGCAGCCGGGATTGGCGACGAACCGGGCCGTCCGGATCTCCCTGCGGTAAAGCTCGGGCAGGCCGAAAACCGCCTCCGGCAGCAGCTCCGGGGCGCTGTGCTTGTGATACCATTTCTCGAAAACCGCCAGGTTCCGCAGACGGAAATCGGCGCTCAGATCGACGACCTTTTTCCCCGCACCGAGAAACAGGGGGGCCGCCGCCATGGCCTCTCCGTGAGGGAGCGCAAGAAAAACCACATCGGATATCCTTGCCACGTCCTGAGGTGAGGCGTCCATGTACTTGATGCCGGTCAGTCCCTCGAAGACAGGGAATATTTCCGAGACGGGGACACCTTTGAACTTTCGCGATGTGAGGGCCGCCACCTCACAGTCGGGGTGCCGGAGCAGAATCCTCATCAGTTCCTGCCCCGTATAGCCGCTTCCGCCGTAAATGCCGATTTTCAACATGATTTTGCCCGCTCCCTGAAGCATAAAAAAAGGGGGCTTGAGAACCCCCTTCGGATCGATCTTAACGCTTCGAAAACTGGAACCGCTTCCTCGCGCCGGGCTGGCCGTATTTCTTTCTCTCTTTCATGCGGGGGTCACGCGTCAGGAATCCCGCTTTTTTCAGGACGGATCGCAGTTCCGCGTCGTATTCACAAAGGGCCCTGGAGATGCCGTGCTTCGCCGCATCGGCCTGCCCCGACACGCCGCCTCCGCAGACGGTGATCTTGATGTCGAACTTGCCGCGGCTTCCCGTGACTTCCAGGGGCTGTTCGATGATCTTCCGGAGAACCTCGCGGGTGAAGTAGTCGTCGAAATTTCTCTCGTTGACGGTCAGGGTGCCGCTGCCTTCCTTCATCCATACCCTGGCGATGGCCCGTTTCCTCTTGCCGGTCGCATAGTAACTTTTATCGGTCATGTTCATCTCCAAAACGCAAACGCGGATTCAATCCGGATGGCGGAAGGGATTGATTCGCCCCTCAGATCTCCAGCACAATGGGTTTCTGTGCTTCGTGGGGGTGATCCTTCCCCGCATATACCTTGAGTTTCCTGAGCATCCGTCTGCCCAGAGTCCCCCTGGGGAGCATGCCCTTGACGGCCTCCGTGACAAGGCTTTCAGGCTTCTTTTTCAGGAGTTTGCCGGCGGGGATCGACTTCAATCCGCCCGGATAGCCGGAGTGATGATGATAGATCTTGTCATCGAGCTTTTTCCCCGTGAGGACGATCTTTTCGGCATTGATGACGACAACGAAGTCACCGGTGTCCACGTGAGAGGTGTAAATCGCCTTGTGTTTGCCCCGGAGCCGCCTGGCGATCTCGCTGGCGAGCCGGCCCAGTATCTTGCCCTCGGCGTCGACGACAAACCACTCCCGGTCCACGGACTCTTTTTTGGCTTGATAGGTCTTCATAGAAATACCACTTTCATCTGAAAATTAAAGGCGAAGACTAAGAAATTCCGTGCCTTTTGTCAAGGTAAAAAACCGGTTTTTTTCACTTGCCGGAACTCGACAGGGCATCGGCCTTCACGCTGGCGCTGCCGACCCTTCCCAGCCCCAGAAGGTTGACGAAAACCATGAATGTCCGGTCGTTTGCGAGGTCCGAATAGGTGACCTCCACCCCCCAGCACTGGCGGTTGTAACTGATGCCGTAGGTCGACTCCAGGGTGGTGTCCTGACGGAGATTTTCCCTCAAAACATATTTCAGTTCGAGGGATTTCGTCACCTTCGCCTTCAGCATAAGGTTGATATTATCAATGATATCCTTTGTGTACGAATACTGGACACTGACCGAATCCCCCCGGTTGTCGCTCAATCCGAGCGTGTGGTTCATCGTCGTCAGGTCGCCGGAATTGAAATCAAAGGAAAGGGTCGAATTGTAGCTCACATACCGGTGGGGGTAGAAATCAATCTCCGCGTTCAGGGGTCCCAGATAATCCCCCTGCCCCGCCGGGGCGGTGTTCACGGTGGTCGGGGCGGTGAGCGTTGCCGGGGCGGTTACACGGTACACATCACCCCGGAAATCGTAAACCTGATAGAGTTTGAAACGCAGAAATTCCTGATAGGACGTTTTTCCCTCCAGGTCCTTCATCCTGGAGGTCAGGGTGTTGAGGAGTGACCAGGAGATGCTGCTCTGCGAATGGATCGCCGATACGAAATCGGGACGCTCATCCTGCCGAACGGCGGTGTAGTTGTAAAGGAGTTCCGGCTTGACGTAATGTTTTATCTTCTCAATCGACGTCCCTCCGACATCGAAAATCCTGTAGGCATCCGACGAAAGCTTTGCGCCGGCCGCTATGAGCTCGCGGCTTCCCGTCTTTTTTTCACTGCCCGACAGGGCCCCCGAGGTGTCCCAGTAGGTTTCCCGGAAACCCACTTCCGGAGTGAACTGGAGGTAATCGCCGAGACTCAGCGGTAGCGACAGAACAGGGAAAGCATCGAAGAGGCTCCCTTTTTCCCCCACGGACCTGTAATTGTAGCTGTAGGACCCGTCCATCCCGAAGTTGAGGGCAGACTCAAACAGGGGTTGCGTGAAGGCATTCAAACGGATCTCGGGATACTTCTGCAGGGTGGTGTCATTGGAGGGGCCGGTAAAATCGTCGGTGTACTGGGCATAACCCGTGAGGCTCAAAAGGCCCCAGTCCTTCACGAGACGGCCCTTGGATTCCAGGGCATCGAGCCTCTGGTCGCCGACATAGCTGACTCTCTGAAACCGCCGTCCGGCGGATCCGGCGTAGTGGTCCAAATAATAGTTGTAGGAAGCAAAATCGTTGAAATAGTGATTATCGGAAACGCGGTTGATATCCGTCCTCAGATAAAACCCGGCATCGAACCGGGTCTCGTGATTCAGGTAATAGGACCACCGTTTCTCCTTTTCCGTCTGAGCCTGCCGAACCCCCTCGATTTCCCGGGTGCCCGTCCACTGATCGCTCAGGTAGTCGGCGTAGAGGGTTCCGAAGGAGTCGGGGGAAAGAAAATACCGGAATTCAGCGCCCTGCTGGTATCCCCTCTTTTCCATGTAACGCGGGTAAAACGTCGCGTCGGTGCTGTCCGATATGGCCCAGAAGACCGGCACCGCGACGTCAACGCCGAGCTTTTCCTCGGAATAGCCCAGGTGCGGAAGGAGGACACCCGATTGCCGGGTGGTCTTGACGGGGAAGAGGAGGTAGGGGAAATAAAAAACCGGGACCTCCAGGATCTGGAACGTCCCGTTCTTCATCGTCCCGTATCCGTCGATGGTCACGTCCATGTCACGGGCGGCGAACTGCCAGTCGGGGCAGTCTCCGTCACAGGTGGTCGCCGTGCCGTTCTTCATGACGTAGTCGGCGTCACCGGTCTTCCGGATCTCCCGGCCCCGGATATGGAAATGATATTTCTCGAAGAAGATTCGTCCGGACTGTACGGTCCCCGTTTTTGTCTCCGTGTTGAAATCGACCCGCTCCCCTTCCAGAAGGTCGCCGTTGCTCTTCAAAACGATGTTTCCTTCGGCGACGACCTCGTTCGTGCGGCGATTGAGCAACAGGCGGTCCGCCTTGAGATAGCCCCCCGTGAAAAAAGCGATCACGCCGCCCTCGGCCCGGTAAGTGTCGTTCGCCTGGTCGTAGCTCAGGCTGTCCGCCTCGATCGTCACCGGACCGCGGGGTGCTTGCCGGTCCGCCGCCTGAAGCATGCCCGTGTGAAGGGCAAGGCAGAGGATGAGCACCAGTGCCGCAATGATCGCCGCTTTTCTCTTCATGGGTGGTTCAACCCGCCGGGAACGAAAGGTCCGGCTTTCCCGACCCCGCGAACCCGGCTCGTATCTCTCCTACGAGATAGAGGGACCCGGTGACACAGATCAGATCACCCCTGCCCGCCAGCCCGAGAGCGCGCTCCATGGCCTCCCCGCTGTCCTCGATCACTTCCGGTCTCCTGCCCGCCGCACGAACCCAGCGGGCGGGGACATCGGGAGACAGGGCCCGTTCCTCCTTCGGCCTTGTGACAATGATATGATCCGCCACGGGGAGGAGCCGGGCGAGCATGCCCCGATAATCCTTGTCGCCGAGAACCCCGAAAACAAGGATGAGCCTCCGAAAAGTAAAATCCTCCACCAGGGTCTTCGCAAGAACCGACGCCCCGGCGGGGTTGTGAGCGCCGTCGATGACGACAGCGGGGCTCTCCCGGAGCACCTCCAACCTGCCCGGCCAGCGGCAGTTCTCGAGACCCTCTTCGATGCCCCTGTCACCGACGCGGAGACCCCGTCTCCCGAGGAGTTCGACGGCTCCGAGGGCGCAGGCGGCATTGATGACCTGATGCCGTCCCCGGAGCTGAAGCCGGAGGCTCGGGAATGTTCTTTCAATGCCGTAATAGGAAAAGACTCCCCCGCCGCGGGCACGGACCCGGATGTCCCGGCCGATCCGGTAGAGCCGGGCCTTGCGCTGCCCCGTGATCGCCTCAAGGGTCTGAATCACGGTCTTTTGCCGGGCCGCCGTCACGACATGTCCGCCGGGCTTGATGATCCCCGCCTTTTCCCGGGTGATGTCCGTCAGTCTCCGGCCCAGATAGGCCCTGTGCTCGAGGGAGATATTCGAAATAACGGCCGCCTCCGGATGAACGACATTCGTCGCATCCAGGCGCCCCCCCAGGCCGACCTCCAGGACGGCAACGTCGACACCGGCAAGGAAGAAGTGAAGAAAGGCAATGGCCGTCGTGAACTCGAAATAGGTGACATCCTCGCGGACGACCCTTCGGACTTCACCGGCCAGACTCCGGAGATCCCCACCTGGAATCAGCCTCCCGCCGACCCTGATCCGCTCCCGGACATCGACGAGATGCGGCGAGGTGTAAAGACCGACCCGGTAGCCGCCGCTGCTGAGTACGGACGCGATCAATGCGGCAATGGATCCCTTGCCGTTGGTGCCGCCGACGATTACGGACCTGAACCGGTCCTGGGGATTTCCCAGGCGACGGAGCAGCCTTTTGACGGACCCCAGGTCCAGGCGCATGCCCATCCCCTGGAGCGACGAGAGGTATTCGAGGGGATCCTGAGGGCTCATCGTGGCCGTACGTGCCTCCGGGCGTGAATTCCGCTGCCGTGCGCGGCGACGCACGGTCTGATTAACACAGCCCCTTACTCGAGGCAATCATTTTATGGATCGACGGCTCCCCTCGCGGGCGCCGTAAAAAAAGAGCCACGGGCGGGCGATATCGCCACCCGTGGCTTCGAATCCGTCTCTTTCCCGGACCCGCGGCACCTCCTACCGGGGGACCCGGACAGGAAAGGGAAAATGCCGTTGCAGCGCCCGGTCTGCCGAAGCCTGAACGCGTCTGTTCCGGAAAAGGCCGGGCGGACCGTCTAAGATTTTTCCCACCCGTTTTGTACCGACGCAGAAACCGGCTAATCGGGGATGACCTTGAAGACCTCGTCCCCGGGACGAACGCGGTCGGACACTTTGACACCGATGTAGTCGCCGACGACGGCCTTCTCAACCTTCTGGTTGTTGACCTCCATGGACTGGATGACTTCCTCGAAGTTCGTCGTGTGACCCACCAGCTTGATCTTTTCCCCCACGCTCAGTTCGCCGGCGGTGATCTTGATGGCGGCAACACTCGGTTTTGCAAAGAATTTTACGACCTCGCCTATTTTCTCCTCGGCCATAACGCATCCTCCCTTGCTGATTTCAACGAAGCGACCCGTATTTCTTACAATTCTTTTCCTTCAAAATCAAGGGGAAACCGAAACAAAAAAGCAAGGCCGAAGCCTTGCTTTTTTCATTGCGGGAGTCTGGAGGGGGTGCGCTATTTTTTTGCCGCCTTTTTCCGGCTCTTGGCCTTCGGCTTTTCCTCTTTTTTGATCTCCTGGGGGATGAGTTCGATCACGGCAAGGGGTGCATTGTCACCGACCCGGAAGCCGGCCTTGACGATCCGCGTGTAACCGCCTGAACGGTCCTTGTAACGGGCGGAGATGTCCTCGAAGAGCTTCTTGACAACCCCGCGTTCGCGCACGATACCCGCCGCCTGCCGCCGGGCATGGAGGCTCCCGTCCTTGCCGAGGGAAATCATCTTTTCCGCCACCCGGCGGAGCTCCTTGGCCTTTGTGTCCGTGGTCGTGATCTTCTCATGCTTGAAAAGGGAAGTGACCATGTTTCGGAGCATGGCTTCCTTGTGGCTGGAGGTCCTTCCGAGTTTCCTTCCTGCTTTCTGATGACGCATGGGGATAACCTTTCACCGCGATATAAAATCAGCTTTTTTCTTTGACCTTCTCTTTGTCTTCTTTGCGCACGGGGAAGTCGATTTTCATGCCGAGGGAAAGTCCCATTTCGGATAGGATTTCCTTGATTTCATTGAGGGATTTCCGGCCGAAATTTCTGGTCTTCAACATCTCCGTCTCCGTTTTCTGGACCAGCTCGCCGATGAGATGGATGCCGGCGTTTTTCAGGCAGTTGGCGGACCGGACGGAGAGCTCCAGTTCATCGACACTCTTGAAGAGATTTTCGTTGACGATCTCCAGCTCCTCGGCTTTCTCGGCCTGTATCTCCTCCTCCACCTCCTCGAAGTTGATGAAGATATCGAGTTGCTCTTTCAGGATCTTGGCCGCATAGGCCACGGCGTCCTCGGGCAGAACGCTGCCATCGGTCCAGACTTCCAGGATGAGCCGGTCGTAATCGGTGATCTGGCCCACGCGGGCATGGGTCACCGTGTAGCTCACCTTCTTGATCGGAGAAAAAGACGCGTCGATGTTGATCGTCCCCTCGGGCTGGTCGGCGTCCCGTTCCCGCTTGGCCGCCACATAACCCTTGTCCATCCGCGCGACCATCTCCGCCCTGAGCTTTGCGTTTCCCTGAAGCGTGCAGAGATAATGCTCCGGATTCATGATCTCCACGGTCGGGTCGACGGTGATGTCTCCGGCGGTCACAACGCCTTCCCGGGCCACTTCGAGCCGGAGGGTTCTGGGGCCGTCCTGATTCAGCTTGAGACGGACCCCCTTCAGATTCAGGATGAGATCCGTCACATCCTCCTTCATCCCCTGGACGGTCGAAAACTCATGAAGAACCTTGTCGATCTTCACCGAAACAATGGCGGCCCCGTGGATGGAGGACAGAAGGATTCTCCTCAGGGCATTCCCGAGGGTGATCCCGAAGCCCCGCTCCAGCGGCTGACAGGTGAACTCTCCGTAAAACCGGGTATGGGTTTTTTCGTCGACCTCGATCCGCTTGGGTCTGATCAGACTGCGCCAGTTTCTCTGCATATGCCTTTTCCTCGGGTTTGGCTCTTACTTGGAATACAGCTCAACGACCAGCTGCTCCTGGATCGGCATCGTGATATCGTCACGCGTCGGCAGCGCTTTCACGACACCCCTGAAATTCTCCTTGTCCAGCTCCAGCCAGGGCGGCACACCCCGTCTGGCCACGGTTTCCAAAGACTCCAGGATCGGGAGTACCTTCTTGCTCTTTTCCCTCAGTTCGATCACGTCCCCTTTCTTGATCAGGAAGGAAGGGATGTTGACCTTCCTCCCGTTCACCTTGAAATGGCCGTGCCGCACGAACTGCCTTGCCTCCGTTCTCGACGTCGCGAACCCCATCCGGTAGACCATGTTGTCCAGCCTCGACTCCAGAAAAACGAGGAGATGGGTACCGGTAATCCCTCTTTTCTTGTCGGCTTTTTCGAAATAGCCCCTGAACTGTTTCTCGAGGAGGCCGAACATCCGTTTGAGTTTCTGTTTCTCGCGGAGCTGGGTCCCGTAGTCGGAAAATTTCTTGCGGGCGTGCCCGTGTTCCCCCGGCGCATACCCCCGCCTCTCGAAGGCGCATTTCTCCGTGTAGCAGCGGTCTCCCTTGAAGAACAGCTTCAGCCCTTCCCTGCGGCACATTCTGCACACTGAACCACGATATCTTGCCAAATGATTCCTCCCTCTTGCTTGTCCTCCCCGCGGCGTTCCACTCCCGCGGTCGTTAGACCCTCCGCCGCTTGGGCGGACGGCACCCGTTGTGCGGGATGGGCGTGACATCCCGGATCAGACTGATGGTGAGTCCCGCGGCCTGAAGGGCCCGCAACGCCGACTCGCGCCCCGATCCGGGTCCCTTGACGTACACCCGAACGCTTCTCACGCCGTGCTCCCTGGCCTTCCGGACTGCGCTCTCCGCGGCCATCTGCGCCGCGAAAGGCGTCCCCTTTCTCGAGCCCTTGAACCCCTCCATGCCGGACGAGGACCAGGCCAGGACATTGCCGCTCAGATCGGTGATCGTCACGATGGTGTTGTTAAAGGTCGACTGGATATGGGCGATGCCCTCGGGCACGCTTTTTTTCTCTCTTCGTTTTCCTGTCTTCCGTGGACCTGCCATTTCTCCTCCCGAAAATGAAAAACCGCTCTGCTATTTCTTCTTCCCGGCGATGGACCGCCTCGGCCCTTTCCGGGTTCGGGAATTCGTGTGGGTTCTCTGCCCCCGAACCGGCAGCCCCTTGCGGTGTCTCAGCCCGCGGTAGGTCCCGACATCCATCAGTCGCTTGATCGACATCGAAACTTCGCGACGGAGATCTCCTTCGACTTTATGCTCCTTGTCAATGACGCTGCGGATGGCCGTCACCTCCGAATCGGTGAGGTGGTCGGTCTTCTTGTCCAGACCGACTCCGGCCTTGCGCAGGATATCCTGCGACGCCGACCTCCCGATACCGTAAATGTAGGTCAGCGCGATCTCCATTCTCTTGTTCTTCGGTAAATCCACACCCGCGATTCGTGCCACCGATGAGCCTCCTTCCGTTTGGATCGTCTCCTAGCCCTGCCTCTGCTTGTGCTTCGGATTTTCGCAGATCACCCGGATGACGCCGTGGCGTTTGATGATCTTGCACTTGTCACACATCTTTTTCACTGAAGACCTGACCTTCATGTCCCTTTTCTCCTGTCGCGCCCCCCGGCACCTACTTGGAGCGGTAGGTGATCCGGCCCCGCGTCAAATCGTAGGGCGATAGTTCCACGGTGACCCTGTCGCCGGGCAGGATCTTGATGAAGTGCATCCGCATCTTGCCGGAAATGTGGGCCAGCACACGATGCCCGTTCTCGAGCTCCACCCGGAACATGGCGTTGGGGAGGGTCTCCACGACCGTCCCTTCAACCTGGATGGGTTCCTCTTTCGCCATACAATCCCGTCCCCGACCGCCGCTCAACCGATCCCGCCGATGCGTCCCCAAAACCTCATTCGGGACTCCCGTCGATCCGGCTCAGAATGAAAGGGTCGCCGTCCATGATGGCCACCGAGTGCTCGAAATGGGCGGAGAGTCTACCGTCGGCGGTCACCACGGTCCACCCGTCCTTGAGCACCTTCACGGCATGGGCCCCGGCATTGACCATGGGTTCGATCGCCAGGACGATGCCCGGTCTCAACTCGATCCCCCGGCCTTCCCGGCCGTAGTTGGGCACCTGGGGCTCCTCGTGGAGAGACCGGCCGATCCCGTGGCCCACCAGGTCCCGGACAACGGAGTATCCGGCCGCCTCCACATGGTTCTGGATGGCCGCCGATATGTCGCCGATCCGGTTGCCGGCTCTTGCCTGCTCGATGGCCCTGTAGAGCGATTCCTCCGTGACCCGCATCAGCCTTCGGGCCTCGTCGGAAACCTCGCCGACGGGGACCGTCACGGCCGCATCCCCGTAAAGACCCTGATGATAGATGCCGAAATCGAGGCTGACGATGTCCCCTTCCCGGAGCTTTCGCTCCGACGGCATCCCGTGAACCACCTCCTCGTTCACCGAGGTGCACAGCGAGAAGGGGTAGCCACGGTATCCCTTAAAAGCGGGTTTCGCCCCCGCCTGAAGCGCCAGTTCCTCGCAGCAACGATCCAGCTCGATCGTGGAGACGCCCGGCCGGATCATTTTTTTCAGTGCCTCGAGAATCCGGGCAACCAGGAGGTTGCTTGCCCTCAGCTTTCGGATCTCGTCGGGAGATTTCAAGATGACCATTCCGAAGACCCTCCAGCGGGATGTCCCGAAGCTATCGTCGCCTGGCCAGCCGCCCCTTTTTCAGAAACCCCTCGTACTGGCGGGCCAGGAGATGGGTTTCGATCTGCCCGGCCGTGTCGAGGGCAACCCCCACGACGATGAGAAGCGCCGTTCCCCCGAAATAGAAAGGCACGTTCATGTACACCATCAGGATGCTGGGCAGCACGCAGACCATCGACACGTAAATGGCTCCGCCGAAGGTCAGCCGGCTCAGCACGTGATCGATGTACTCCGCCGTCTTCTTTCCGGGGCGGATGCCGGGGACGAATCCGCCGTACTTCTTCATGTTGTCGGCCACGTCGATGGGGTTGAAGACCACGGCCGTGTAGAAGAAACAGAAAAAGACGATGAAGCCGACGTAGACCGCCTCGTACAGAAAAGCGCCGGGCCGCAGGTAATCCGCCACCGCTTTCATCCAGGGATGCGGGACGAAATTGGCGATCGTCGCAGGAAACATGATGATCGACGAGGCAAAAATCGGCGGTATCACGCCCGCCGTGTTGACCTTCAGGGGAAGGTGCGTGGTCTGACCGCCGTACATCTTGCGCCCGACGATCCGCTTGGCGTACTGGACGGGAATCCTGCGCTGACCGCTTTCCACAAAAACGATGAACCCCACCACCGCCACCATGAAAAGAAAGAGCAGGACCACGAAGATGATCCCCATCTCGCCCGTCGAAACGAGTCGGAAGGTGCTCAGAAGCCCCGCGGGACCGCGGCAGACGATCCCCGCAAAGATGATGAGCGAGATGCCGTTGCCGATACCGCGCTCGGTGATCTGTTCGCCGAGCCACATGATGAAGGCCGTCCCCGCGGTGAGCGTGATGACGGTCATCAGCCGGAAGCCCCAGCCGGGGTCCAGCACGATGGAGGCCCCCGTGGGCCCCGCCATGTTCTCAAGCCCCACGGCGATGCCGAAACCCTGGATCAGGCTCAAAAGCACCGTGCCGTAGCGGGTGTACTGGGTAATCTTTCTCCGGCCGGCCTCCCCCTCCTTCGAAAGCCTCTCCAGGTGGGGGATGGCAATGGTCAGGAGCTGGAGGATGATCGAAGCGCTGATGTAGGGCATGATCCCCAGCGCAAAGACGGACAGGTTGCTCAGGGCTCCGCCCGCGAACATGTCGAAGAGCCCCAGGAGCGACCCCCTGGCCATGTCGAAAAAGGCCGCCAGCGCTTTGGTGTCGATGCCGGGGGTCGGGACGTGGGTGCCGATCCGGTAGACGCCGAGCAGCAGAAAGGTCATGAAGATCCTCTTCTGCAGCTCCGGTATCTTGGGTATGTTCTTGAATCCGCCTAACAAATCAAATCACCTCAACGGAGCCGCCCGCCGACTCGATCTTCGCCCGCGCCGCGCTGCTGACGGCATGGACCCTGATCTTGAGGGGACGATCGAGGCTTCCCTTGGCCAGGATCTTCACACCGTCTCCGGGCTTCTTGATGATGCCCGCTTCGCGCAGGGCCACGGGATCGACGGTGACACCGGCGGCAAACCTGCCGAGCTGCCCCAGGTTGACAACGACGATGTCCTTCCGGAAGGGGTTTTTGAAACCCCGCTTGGGCAACCGTCGCGTGAGGGGCATCTGGCCGCCTTCGAATCCCACCCGGATGTTCGCCCCGGATCGCGCCTTCTGCCCCTTGGCGCCCTTGGTCGCCGTGCCGCCGTGACCCGATCCGCCGCCCCGGCCGATTCTCTTCCTCTTCCGCCGGGAACCCCTCGGCGGTTTCAGTTCATTGAGTTTCATTGCTCGTTCACCTCTACGACTTCCACGGACAGGAGGTGGGAGACCTTGTTGATCATTCCTCGAATCTCCGGCGTATCCTGGAGAAGAACGGTCCCGTTGAGCTTCTGCAGCCCCATCCCGCGAAGGACCTTCCGGTGCTTTTCCGGTCTTCCGATGTAACTTTTCACCAGCGTGATTTTGAGCCTCTTGGTCACGATCCGCTCCTTCGCTTAGATCTCCGATATTTCCTTGCCCCTCAGCATGGCCACCTCGACGGGGCTCTTCAGACGACGGAGTCCGTCCAGCGTCGCCTTCACCAGGTTGTGGGGGTTGTGCGAACCCAGACATTTGGTCAGGACGTTCTGCACGCCGGCCACTTCCAGGACGGCCCGGACGGCACCGCCGGCGATCAGGCCCGTTCCCTCCGAGGCCGGTTTCAGAAGAACCCTCCCCGCGCCGAACTCGCCGACGACCTCGTAGGGGATGGTCCGGTTGATGACCGACACGCGCACCATGCTCTTCCTGGCCTTCTCCATGCCCTTCCGGATCGCTTCCGGGACCTCATTGGCCTTGCCGAGCCCCATGCCCACAGACCCTTGGCCGTCGCCGACGACAACGATGGCGCTGAACCGGAACCGCCGGCCCCCTTTTACGACCTTGGCCGTCCGGTTGATGGAAACCACCCTGTCCAGAAGTTCCGTTCCTTCGAATTCTCGTCTCTCCAATGATCCCACCCCTCAATGAAATGAAAGCCCGGGCTCAAATCTTCAGGCCTGCTTCTTTCGCCGCTTCGGCCAGCGCCTTGACCCTGCCGTGATAGAGGAACGCGCCACGGTCGAAAACGGCCTTTTGAATGTTCCTGTCCTTCAGCTGCTTCGCCAGAAGCTTCCCCACTTCGGCGGCCGCCTGGGTTTTCTTCATGCCGCCGAGTTTGCCCTTGAGCTCCTTGCTGAGTGTCGAGGCCGAGGCCACCGTCTGTCCGGCGGCGTCGTCGATCGCCTGGGCATAGATATGCGTCGTGCTTCTGAAGACCGAAATCCGGGGGTGATCCGCCGTACCGGAGATCTTGCCCCGCACCCTCTTCTTTCTCTTCATCCTGATCTTCTTGATCTTCTTCGTTTTCCCGATCACCGCTTTCGCCTTCCTTTGTCATCCCGTGCCGGCTCCGGTCACCTTTTAGGCACCGGCGGACTTGCCGACCTTCCTGCGGACCTTTTCGCCGGCATATTTGATCCCTTTCCCTTTGTAGGGTTCCGGTTTCCTGAGGCTGCGGATCTCGGCGGCCACGCGGCCGACGAGTTCCTTATCGATCCCGGTCAGGGTCACGCTGGTCTGCTTCTCGATCTTGACGGACACCCCCTCGGGGAGCCGGTACTCCAGGGGCGTGGAATATCCGATATGCAGTTTCAGGAGGTCGCTGCCGGTCAGTTCCGCCCGGTACCCCACACCGGAGATCTCCAGGTTTTTCTGAAACCCGTCACTGACCCCCGTGACCATGTTGTGGACCAACGTTCGTGTCAACCCGAAGAGGGAACGTCCGCGGCGGTTGTCCACAGCCTTCTTGAGGATGATGCTCCCCGCCTCCTGGGTCACGTCGATTTCCCCGGGGAGCTTCATGGAGAGTTTCCCCTTCGGCCCCTCGACGACGATTTCCGCGTTCTTCCGGGTGACCTTCACATTGGCCGGCAGGACAATAGGTTTTTTGCCGATTCTTGACATGTATGGCTCTCCCACTCAAACAAATTCTGCGTCGCCGGACTTACCAGACGTTGCAGAGGATCTCGCCGCCCACGTTCAGTTCCCGGGCCTCCCGGTCCGTCAGGATGCCCTTGGAGGTGGACAGGATGGCGACACCGTAACCGTTGAGGACCTTGGGGATGCTGTCGCTCGGCACATAGATACGGCGTCCGGGCTTGCTCACCCGTTCGATCCCGCGAAGGATGTTTTCCTTCGACTCGGAGTATTTGAGATAAACCCTCAGGATGTCCCGCTTGTGCGGGTCTTTTTTGATGTCGAACCCCTGAATATACCCGGCCTTCTTCAGGACCTTGGCAATTTCCACGTTCATTCTCGAAAGCCCCGTGTCGGTGCTCTTGAATTTCTTCCGATTGGCGTTCCGGATTCTCGTCAACATGTCTGCGATTGGATCCGTCATTCCCATAGTGCTTCTCCTGAAAACCCTCACCAGCTGGATTTGATCATCCCGGGGATCTGCCCCTGGGACGCGTATTTTCTCAGGCAGAGCCTGCACATGTCGAATTTCCGGTAATAGGCCCTGGGCCTGCCGCAGAGGGGGCAGCGGTTGTATTCTCTGACCTTGAATTTTTTCGTCCTCTTCGCCTTCGCAATCAGGGATTTCTTCGCCAAGTCGGTTCCTCCATCCGCACCGTTTACGGGTTAGCTCCTGAAGGGCATGCCCATGAGGGAGAGCAGGTGCCTCGCCTCATCGTCCGTTTTTGCCGTCGTCACGACGACGATGTTCAAGCCTTTGACCTTTTCGATCTTGTCGTACTCGATCTCGGGGAAAATGAACTGTTCCCGGATCCCCATGGCGAAATTTCCCCGCCCATCGAAGGAGCCGGGGGGAATACCCCTGAAGTCCCGGATTCTCGGCAGCGCCACGTTCACCAGCCGGTCGTAGAATTCGTACATCCGCTCCTTCCGGAGCGTCACGGTGCAGCCGATCGGCATTCCCTTTCGAAGCTTGAACGTCGCAATGGACTTCTTCGCCTTCGTGATCACCGGCTTCTGCCCCGAGATCATGGCGAGTTCCTGGACGGCGCCGTCGAGAAGCTTGATGTTCTGAATGGCCTCGCCGACCCCCATGTTCAGGACAATCTTCTCCAGCCGCGGGACCTCCATGACATTCTTGTATTTGAACTTCTTCATCATCTCTGGGACGACGGTTTTGCTGTAGTATTCTTTCAATCTTGCCATGGGTCTTACCTCGGCCTACTCATCGAGCATCTCATTGCACTTTTTACAGACGCGGACTTTCCGGTCGTCCTCCAGCACACGGTACCCGATGCGGACCACGCGCTCGCACTTGCGGCAGATGAGAGCCAGGTTGGACACGTCGATGGCCCCTTCCTTCTCCATGATGCCGCCTTTCCCCTTGGCATCGGGCCGTTTGTGGCGCTTCACCATGGCGAGTTTCTCGACGAAGGCTCGCGTCCTGTCCTTGGAGAATTTCAGGATCTTGCCGGATTTTCCCTGCTCCTTGCCGGCCAGAACCTTCACGACATCCCCTTTTTTCAATTTGATCTTCTGCATGGGAATTCCTCGGGTCCCTTCCTAAATAACCTCGGGGGCCAGGGAGATGATTTTCATGAACTGTTTCGCGCGCAGTTCCCGGGCCACCGGGCCGAAGATGCGGGTTCCGACGGGTTCCATCTGGTTGTTGATCAGCACCACGGAATTGTCGTCGAACTTGAGGAACGACCCGTCGAGTCGCCTCACTTCCTTGACGGTCCTCACCACCACCGCCCGCATGACATCCCCCTTCTTGACCTTCGAATTGGGGATGGCTTCCCTGACCGACACCGTAATGACATCGCCCACCGTCGCATAACGCTTGCGCGAACCGCCGAGCACGCCGATACAGCTGACCCGTTTCGCTCCGGAATTGTCCGCCACGTTCAATATGGTTCGCATCTGTATCATAACCAACACTCCGATCCCACCGCCGGTTCCCCGGTCGCAGGCGGGCCTTACTTCGCCTTTTCAAGAATCTCCCGGACCCGCCACCGCTTGTCCCGGCTCAGGGGCCGGGATTCCTCGATGAGGACCTTGTCGCCGATGCTGCAGGCGTTCCCCTCGTCATGGGCCTTGTATTTCTTGATCTTGCGGACGTACTTCTGAAAGGTCCTGTGCTTGACCCGCCTCTCGGAACGGACCACAACGGTCTTGTCCATCTTGTTGCTCACGACCCAGCCCTGGACGGTCCTCTTGTTGCCCCGCGGTTCCACCATACCTAACCTCGAATCTCCATTTCCCTCAGAACGGTCTTGATACGGGCGATGTCCCTCTTGACGTTTTTCATCATGGCCGAAGAGTCCAGCTGCCCCGTCGCGTGCCGTACCCTGAGCCGGAAGAGCTCGTCGACCAGTTCGCGCTCTTTCTGTTTCAGCTCATCAACGCTGAGATCCCTCATCTCTTTAATCTTCATCTAAAAAGTCCCTCGAGACGAATTTGGTGCCCACCGGCAGTTTGTGGGCGGCCAACCGGAAGGCTTCGCGAGCCACCTCCCGGGTCACGCCCTCCATCTCGTACATCACCGTTCCGGGCTTCACGGAGGCGATCCACCCTTCCGGGGCGCCTTTGCCCTTGCCCATGCGGGTCTCCGCCGGTTTCTTCGTGAAGGATTTGTGGGGAAAAATCCGGATCCAGATCCGCCCGCCGCGCTTGATATGCCGGGTCATGGCGATTCGGGCCGCCTCGATCTGCTGCGCCGTGATCCGCCCGGGTTCCGTGGCCTGGAGACCGAAGGCGCCGAACTCCACGTGGCACCCCTTGATGGCCTTGCCCCCCATGCGTCCCTTCTGCATCTTGCGGTACTTTACCCGCTTTGGTGTCAACATGCCGTCACGAACTCCTCTTCAATGAAAACCCTCTTCCGCGCCTCAGGCCGTCGTGCTTTTCTTGTCGGGCAGGATGTCGCCGTGATAGATGAGCACCTTGACGCCGATCACGCCGTAGGTCGTCCGCGCCTCGGCCAGACCGTAATCAATGTCCGCCCTCAGCGTGTGAAGGGGCACTTTGCCTTCTCGATACCACTCCGTCCTGGACATCTCGGCGCCGCCCAGCCGCCCCGCACAGGTGATCCGAATGCCCTTGGCACCGAACTTCAGAGCGGACTGAACGCCTTTTTTCATGGCCCGCCGGAAGGCGACACGCCTCTCGAGCTGCAGGGCCACATTTTCCGCCACGAGCTGGGCGTCGATCTCGGGCTTGCGCACTTCCAGGATATTGATGATGGCTTCCCCCCTCGTGATGGCCTCGATGTCCTTCTTCAGCTTCTCGATTTCCGCCCCTTTTTTCCCGATGATGATGCCCGGGCGTGCGGCGTGGATGTTGATCTTCGCTTTGTCAGCGGCTCGTTCGATCTCCACCTTCGACACACCGGCATGGTAGAGTTTCTCCTTGATGTACCGCCGGATCCGGATGTCCTGGTGAAGGAGTTCCCGGAAGTTCTTCTCCGAGAACCACTTCGAACCCCACGTCTTGACGATGCCCAGCCTCAAACCGATCGGATTGACCTTCTGACCCAAGTCCGTACCTCCCTTATCACTACTGCTCTGCCAGAACCACCGTGATGTGGCTTGTTCTCTTCTTGATGTGGGCGGCCCGCCCCATGGCCCGCGCCCGCCACCGTCTCCAGGACGCCCCCTGGTCCACGTAGATCTCCTTTACGTACAGGATTTTCTCGTCGATGTTGGGATTGTTCGCCGCGTTGGCCCGCGCCGACTTCAGGACTTTCCGCACCAGCCCCGCGGCCCGCTTGCGCGTGAACGCCAGGACGCGATCCGCCTCTTCGACCTTTTTCCCCCGGATGAGGTCGACCACCAGCCTGACCTTCTGGGGTGAAATACGAACATATCTGGCCACAGCTCTTGCTTCCATGGTTCCTCGAAACCCGCCTTTACTTCTTCACTTTGGTCTTGCGGTCCCCCGCGTGGCTGTAGAACGTCCTCGTGGGGGCGAATTCGCCCATCTTGTGCCCCACCATGTTCTCCGTAACGAAAACAGGGATGAATTTCTTGCCGTTATGGACGGCAAAGGTAAAGCCGATCAGTTCCGGAACGATCGTGGAGCGGCGGGACCAGGTCTTGATGATGCTGCGATCGCCCGAGGCCTCCGCCCGCCGAACCTTTTCCAGAAGCTTCGCATCCACGTAAGGGCCTTTTTTAATCGAACGCGCCACCGCTTAACCCCTCTTCTTGATGATGTATTTGTCCGAAGTCTTGTTCTTTCTCGTCTTGTATCCCTTGCTGGGCACACCCCATGGGGTACAGGGATGGCGGCCGCCCGATGATTTTCCCTCACCGCCGCCCATGGGATGATCGATCGGATTCATGGCAACCCCGCGGGTATGGGGGCGCTTGCCCACCCAGCGGTTCCGTCCGGCCTTCCCGATGCTGACGTTTTCATGCTCGATGTTTCCCACCTGCCCTACCGTCGCCTTGCAGTCGAGAAGGATCTTCCTGACCTCCCCCGACGGCAGGCGGACCTGAGCGTAGGCGCCCTCTTTGGCCATGATCTGCCCGTAGGTTCCCGCCGAGCGGATCATCTGGGCCCCCTTGCCTATCTTGAGCTCCAGGTTGTGAATCAGGGATCCCATCGGGATATTGCGCAGCGGCATGGTGTTTCCCGGGCGGATATCGGCATAGTCGCTGCTGACGACCACATCGCCCACGGCCATATGGAGCGGCGCGAGGATGTAGCGTTTTTCCCCGTCCCGGTAGCAGAGAAGGGCGATCCGGGATGAGCGGTTCGGGTCATATTCGATGCTCTTGACGACGGCTGTCACGTCCTTCTTGTCCCGCCGGAAGTCGATGACCCGGTACCTCCGCTTGTGCCCGCCCCCCATGTGCCAGCAGGTCACGCGACCGCGGTTGTTCCGGCCGCCGGTTCTCTTCAACGGGCGCACCAGACGCTTCTCCGGTCCCGTCCGGGTCAGTTCATCGAAGGCGAACCCGGTCTGAAAACGCCTGCCCGGTGATGTCGGTTTGTAACTCTTGATCGCCATGTTTCCGTTCCTTTACACTTTATCGAAGATCTCGATGCTGCTGCCCGGCGCCAGGGTGACAACGGCCTTTTTCCAGTCCCGCTTCCGGCCCAGAACCCGTCCCACTTTCTTCTTCTTCCCGGCCATATTCATGGTCCTGACGTTGACCACCTTGACCTTGAAGAGCTTCTCCACCGCCCGCCCGATCTCGATCTTGTTGGCCCGTCGGTCGACTTCAAAGTGGTACTTGTTCGCTTCCTTGGCCAGGGTGGTTTTTTCCGTCACGAGCGGCCTTTTGATGATCCGGTAGGTTTCCATTACGCCGACAACGCCCCTTCTATCATTTTGATGGAGGGTTCCAGCAGGACCAGGTGGTCGTATTTCAGAAGATCGTAGACGTTGATCCCCTCCGATCTCATCATCTTCACGTCCTTGATGTTTCTCGAGGATTTCTCGAGCAGCGGGTCGGCCTTGTCGATCACAAAAAGGGTCTTCTTGAGGCCGAAACGGTCGAGAACCTCTTTGAAGGCCTTGGTCTTGATGCCGGCCATCGGGAAATCCCGGAGAATGACAATCTTCTCCTCGCTCGCCTTCATGCTGAGTGCCGAGATAAGCGCCGCTTTTCTCATTTTTTTCGGGACCGGGTAGGCGTAGTCCCGGGGATGGGGACCGAAGATGATGCCGCCGCCCCGCCACAGGGGAGAGCGGATCGTGCCCACACGGGCCCGGCCCGTTCCTTTCTGTCGCCAGGGCTTTCGCCCGCCTCCCCTGACCTCTCCCCGCCGCTTCGTCGAGTGGGTCCCGGCCCTGCGGAGGGCCAGTTGACGCCTCACCACCTCGTAAATGAGGTCTTTCCTGATGTCCGCCCCGAAGATGTCCTCGCGGAGTTCCACCTCGGATACCTTGTTCTTATCGATATCGAATACGGCTAAAACCGGCATGTCCGACACGCTCCAGTTTTTTTGTCCTTCATGATTTCTTGACGGCCTTGCGGATCAGGATGATCCCGTTCTTGCTGCCCGGGACGGCGCCCTTGACCAGAATCACGTTGCTCTCCGGCCTCACGCCGATCACCCGGAGGTTCTGGACCGTTTTCCGCTCGTGACCCATGTGGCCCGGCAGGCGCTTCCCCTTGAAAACCCGGGAGGGAAAGGCGCTCGCCCCGATGGAACCGGGCGCCCGGTGGAGCATGGAACCGTGGGAAGCCTTGCCGCCCCGGAATCCGTGCCGCTTGACGCTGCCGGCAAAGCCGCGGCCCTTGGTGGTCCCCGTCACATCCACGAAGTCGCCGACCTCAAACATCCCGGCCGTCAATTCCTGACCCGGTTCGAAAGCGTCGGGGTCCGATATCCTGAACTCACGAAGCACGCGAAAGAAGCCCTTGTCGACCTTGCCCTGGTGTCCCTGCAGGGGTTTGGTCACGTTCTTCGGCTTCTTGCGCCCGAAGGCGAGCTGAACGGCGTCGTATCCGTCGGTCGACTGTGTTTTCTTCTGTATGACCACACAGGGCCCGGCCTCGATCACCGTGACGGGCACGGCGAGACCGTCGTCGTCGAAGACCTGTGTCATTCCCAGTTTCTTGCCGATCAGTCCTGTTTTCATACGCCCTTCTATCTCATGGGAAAACATAAAAAACAGGAGACGGATTCGAACATCAAATCCATCTCCATGTCTGCGGTTCCGTTACAGCTTGATTTCGACATCCACGCCGGCGGAGAGGTCCAGTTTCATGAGGGCATCAACGGTGGCCTGCGTGGGTTCGATGATGTCGATGAGCCGCTTGTGGGTTCGAACCTCGAACTGCTCCCGGGATTTCTTGTCCACGTGGGGAGACCGGTTCACGCAGAACTTGTTGATGACCGTCGGAAGCGGAATGGGACCCGCGACGCGTGCTCCTGTCCTCTTCGCGGTGTCCACGATGTCTTCCGCGGACCGATCAAGCAACTTGTAGTCATACGCCTTCAGTCGAATTCTTATCTTTTGATCAGCCATATCCCGCTTACTCGAAGATGAATCTACTCGATAATCGTACCCACCACGCCGGCGCCGACGGTTTTCCCGCCTTCCCGGATGGCGAACCGGAGTCCCTGCTCCATGGCGATGGGGGTGATGAGATGAACCTCCATGCCCACGTTGTCACCGGGCATCACCATCTCGACGCCCTCCGGAAGGGTGACCACGCCCGTCACGTCGGTTGTCCTGAAATAAAACTGGGGCCTGTAACCGCTGAAGAACGGCGTGTGACGCCCCCCTTCCTCCTTCGTCAGGATGTAGACCTGGGCCTTGAACTTCGTGTGAGGCGTGATGGAACCGGGCTTGGCCACCACCTGGCCTCTTTCCACTTCTTCCCGCTTGGTTCCCCGGAGGAGAACGCCGATGTCGTCGCCCGCACGGCCCTCGTCGAGGGTCTTGCGGAACATCTCCACACCGGTGCAGACGGTCTTGAAGGTCGGCCGGATGCCGACGACTTCCACCTCCTCGCCGACCTTGATGATCCCTCGATCCACCCGGCCGGTTACGACGGTCCCGCGGCCGGAAATGCTGAACACGTCGCCGATGGGCATGAGGAAGGGCTTGTCCAGGTCACGGACCGGTTCCGGAATGAAGGCGTCCACGGCATCCATCAAATCAAAGACGCACTTCGCGTCGGCCGATTTGGTGTCGTCCGTTTCGAGGGCCTTCAGGGCCGAACCCCGGATGATCGGGATCTTGTCCCCGGGGAATTCGTACTTGCTCAGAAGCTCCCGGAGCTCAAGCTCGACGAGATCGAGCAGCTCGGGGTCGTCGACGAGATCGACCTTGTTGAGGAAAACAACGATCGCGGGGACCTGCACCTGTCTTGCAAGGAGGATGTGCTCTCTCGTCTGCGGCATGGGGCCTTCCGATGCAGCGACGACCAGGATGGCGCCGTCCATGTGGGCTGCTCCGGAGATCATGTTCTTGATGTAGTCGGCGTGGCCGGGGCAATCCACGTGGGCATAGTGTCTTTTATCGGTCTCATACTCCACGTGAGAGACGTTGATCGTCACGCCCCGTTCTTTTTCCTCCGGTGCGTTGTCAATCATGTCGAAGGAATAGAACTGCGCGAAACCTTTCTTGGAGAGGTGCTTCGTAATGGCAGCGGTCAACGTGGTTTTCCCATGATCGACATGCCCGATCGTCCCGATGTTCACGTGCGGCTTCGTCCTTTCAAATTTTTTCTTAGCCATCTCCATCTACCTCCTTACCCTGATAAGGTGAATCCGTTGTTATTTCCTCTTTCCCCCGGTGTCGGTTGTTCTCGTGTCGATGATCTGCCTGGCCAGTTCTCCCGATACGGCGTTGTAGCACAGAAAGTGCATGGAGTAGGTGGCCCGCCCCTGCGTCTTGGATCTCAGGTCCGTCGCGTAACCGAACATCTCGGCCAGCGGCACTTCCGCAATGACCGCTTCCGATCCCGGCCGGGACTCGACGTTGACGATCTTGCCCCGCCGGGCCGTCAGGTTCCCGATCACGTCCCCCAGGTATTCCTTGGGGACCACGACCTCTACGGACATGACCGGTTCCAGGAGCACCGGGTTGCCTCTCTTGGCACCGTTCTTGAGCGCCACGGAGGCGGCGATCTTGAAAGCCAGCTCCGAAGAGTCCACCTCGTGGAACGAGCCGTCGACAAGCCGGACCTTCAGATCCACCATCGGGAAGCCCGCAAGCACCCCCTCTTCCATCGCCTCGTGAAGGCCCTTTTGCACGGCCGGGACGAATTCTCTCGGGACAGTGCCCCCGATGATCTTGTTCTCGAAGACCAGTCCCCGGCCCGGCTCGTTGGGCTCTATTTCGATCCAGACGTGGCCGTACTGCCCGCGGCCGCCGGACTGCCTGACGTACTTTCCCTCCGCCCGCACCGGCTTGCGGATCGTCTCCTTGTAGGCCACCTGGGGGTTCCCGATGTTGGCTCCGAGGCCGAACTCTCTGGAGAGCCGGTCCACGATGATCTCCAGGTGCAGCTCCCCCATGCCCGAGATGAGCGTCTGACCCGTTTCCCGATCCACCCGGACCCTGAAGGAGGGGTCCTCCCGGACGATCTTCTGGAGCGCCGCATCCATCTTCTCCTCGTCCGCCTTCGTCTTGGGCTCGATGGCGATCGCGATGACGGGCTCCGGCAACTCGAGGGTTTCGAGCTTCAGGGGGTGGGCCTGATCGCAGAGCGTATCCCCCGTGGTCGTGAAATTCAGCCCCACGGCTGCGACGATGTCCCCGGTCCGGGCCTCCTTGATGTCCTCGCGCTTGTTGGCGTGCATCTTCAGAAGGCGTCCGACCCTTTCCCGCTTGTCCTTGGAAGCGTTGTAGATGTAGGAACCCGCTTTCAGGACACCGGAGTAAATCCGGAAAAATGTCAGCTGCCCGACGAAGGGATCCGTCAGGATCTTGAAGGCCAGGGCGGCAAAGGGTGCTTCGTCGCTCGCCTCCCTCACGATGTCGCAGTCGGCCTTCCGGATGTCCTTTCCAACGACCGGCGGCATGTCCAGAGGTGAGGGAAGGTAGTGCAATACTCCGTCCAGAAGCAGCTGGATGCCCTTGTTTTTGAAGGCCGAGCCGCAGAGCACGGGAATGACCTTCATGGAGCGGGTCAGACGGCGGATCGCCCGCCGGATTTCTTCCTGGGAAAGAGCTTCTTCGTTCAGGTATTTCTGCATCAAGTCCTCATCCAGCTCGGAGAGGGACTCGATCATCTTGTCGCGCTGCTGCCGGGCCTCTTCCAGAAACTCCGGAGGGACAGGACCCACCGAGTACTCGGCACCCTGAAGGTCCCGGCCATAGGTGACGGCCTCCATTCGAACGAGGTCCACGACACCCCGGAAATGCTCCTCGGCGCCGAGCGGAATCTGAAGGGGGATCGGATTGGCCCCCAGGCGCTCCCGGATCACCGTCACGACCCGCATGAAGTCCGCACCGACGCGGTCCATCTTGTTGATGAAGGCCAACCGCGGCACACGGTATCGGTCCGCCTGGCGCCAGACCGCCTCGGACTGGGGCTCCACGCCCTCCACGGCGCTGAAGAGAGCCACGGCGCTGTCCAGAATCCGGAGCGACCGTTCCACCTCGATCGTGAAGTCCACATGACCCGGCGTGTCGATGATATTGATCCGGTGGTCTTTCCACGAGCAGGTCGTGGCCGCGGAGGTGATGGTGATGCCCCGCTCCTGTTCCTGCTCCATGTAATCCATGACGGCGGTGCCGTCGTGAACTTCGCCCATCTTGTAGGAGATCCCCGTGTAGTACAGGATCCGCTCGGTCAGGGTGGTCTTCCCGGCATCGATATGGGCCATAATGCCGATATTCCGGATGTGCGATAGGGGAATCTCCCGAGCCACGTCTCAACGTCCAGCAGCTTTTAAAAGAGCGTTAGAATCGATAATGGGCAAAGGCCTTGTTGGCCTCCGCCATCTTGTGAACATCCTCTTTCTTCTTGATCGAAGCGCCGCGGTTGTTGGCCGCGTCGATGAACTCGCCGGCGAGTTTTTCCTTCAACATCTTCTCGGAGCGTGCCCGGGCATGGAGAATGAGCCAGCGCATGGCCAGAGCGAGCCGCCGGGAGGGGGCCACTTCCGTCGGGACCTGATAGGTCGCTCCGCCCACCCGTCTCGAACGAACTTCGATGAGAGGCTTGACATTGTCCACGGCCTTCTCGAAGACCGCAAGGGGGGCTTCCTTCGCCCGCTTCTCGATCACACCGAAGGCCCCGTAGAGAATCCCCTCGGCGGTGCTTCTCTTGCCTTTCTTCATGAGGCAATTGACGAACTTCGCGACCAGTTCACTGCCGTACTTGGCGTCCGGCGTGATTTTTCTCTTGGCGATGATTCTTCTTCTCGGCATTCCAAGATCCCCGATTAGCTCGACTTTTTCGTCCCGTACTTCGATCGGCCCTGTTTCCGGTCCTGCACGCCGACGGCATCCAGGGTCCCCCGGACAATGTGATAGCGAACACCCGGCAGATCCTTCACTCGGCCGCCCCGGACCAGGACCACGGAGTGCTCCTGCAGGTTATGGCCGATACCGGGAATATAGGACGATACTTCATATCCGCTCGTCAGACGAACCCGCGCAACTTTACGGAGGGCGGAGTTGGGTTTCTTGGGTGTGGTGGTGTACACCCGCACGCAGACCCCGCGCCGCTGCGGTGAGGAAACCAGGGCCGGTGCCTGCGTCTTTCTCATGATCTTTTTTCTGCCCTTCCGGATCAGCTGGTTGATCGTCGGCATTTCGCCTCCAACATCAGGATTTCACCACCGATAGGGGTGGCGACGAAAGCTCAGTTTAGTATCAATTTGCGGCTTCCATGTCAAGGTTTTTCTGTAGCGATTTTCGCTCCTCTTCCTCTCCCTCCACCTGGATGCCGAGCTTCTTGTAAACGGGCAGCCCGGTGCCCGCGGGGATGAGACGCCCCATGATGACATTCTCTTTGATCCCGCGCAGATAGTCGGTCTTTCCGGCCAGGGCCGCCTCGGTGAGTACCCGGGTCGTCTCCTGGAAGGAAGCCGCCGAGATGAAACTCTGCGTGCTGAGCGAGGCCTTGGTGATTCCCAGCAGAACGGGCTCTCCCACGGCGGGCCGTCCCCCCTTGGCGAGAATCCGTTCGTTTTCTTCCTGGAATCGCACCTTTTCGACCTGCTCGTCGGACAGAAAGATGGTGTCCCCGGGGTCGGTGACCCGGACCCGCCGGAGCATCTGCCGCACGATGATCTCGATGTGCTTGTCGTTGATCTTGACGCCCTGCAGCCGGTATACCTCCTGCACCTCGTCGACCAGGTATCGGGCAAGTTCTTTTTCGCCCTTGATCGTGAGAAGGTCATGGGGGTTGCTGGCCCCGCCCATGAGGGGGTCACCGGCCTGGACGTGGTCACCCTCCTGCACGGTGATGTGCTTGCCCTTGGGAATGAGATACTCCTTTTTCTCTCCCACCTCGGGCGTCACGACAAGACGGCGCCTCCCCTTGACATCTTTCCCGAAGGCAACGGTCCCGTCGATCTCGGCTATGACAGCGAATTCCTTGGGTTTTCTAGCCTCAAAAAGCTCCGCCACTCTGGGGAGGCCGCCGGTGATGTCCTTGGTCTTCGTCGTCTCCCGAGGGATCTTCGCGATGATGTCGCCGGGAAAGACCTTGTCCCCCTCGGAGGCGACGATGTTGACGCCGACGGACAGAAGATAGCGGGCAAAGCTGCCGCTGGCGGCGATGCGGGCCGTCTTCCCTTCCTTGTCCTTGATGGAGATCCTCGGACGCAGATCGGGATCGGCAAAATCCATGACCACCTTTCTCGAAAGGCCGGTCACCTCGTCCACCTGCTCCTGAACGGTCTTTCCCTCCACGATGTCCCCGAACTTGACGGTCCCGTCCACCTCGGAAAGAATCGGAATCGAGAAGGGATCCCACTCGGCAATCCGGTCTCCGCGTTTGACCTGTTTTCCCTCCCGGACTTTCAGGTGCGCGCCATAGGGCACGGGATACTTGCCCCGGCTTCTTTCCTGCTCATCGAGGACGTGAATTTCACCGTTTCGGCTCATGACCACGAGGTTTCCGTCACGGCCCTTGACGGCGGTGAAGTTGACGAACCTCACGGTCCCCTCATGCCGGGCCTCCAGCGTGGAGTGTTCCTCGAACTTGGCCGTACCTCCGATGTGGAAGGTCCGCATGGTCAGCTGCGTCCCCGGCTCCCCGATGGACTGTGCCGCAATGATTCCGACGGCTTCACCGATGTTCACCAGGTGCCCGTGGGACAGATCACGGCCGTAGCAACGGGCGCAGACGCCGTAGCGGGATTTGCAGGTGAGGGCCGATCGGATCTGGACCCTCTCGATACCGGCGCCGTCGATCTTGTCCGCCAGGGTCTCGTCGATCTCCTGATTGGCCCTGACGAGGATCTCGCCGGTGAAGGGATCCTTGATGTCTTCGAGGGCGACCCGGCCGAGGACCCGCTCCCCGGCCGTCTCGATGATCTCTCCGCCCTCCATGAGGGCCTGGACAAAGAGGCCGTCGAGGGTCTTGCAGTCCTCTTCGGTCACGATGCAGTCCTGGGCCACGTCGACGAGCCGGCGGGTCAGGTAACCGGAATTGGCCGTCTTGAGGGCCGTGTCGGCCAGCCCCTTGCGGGCACCGTGGGTGGAGATGAAGTACTGCAGCACCGTGAGGCCCTCGCGGAAATTGGCCGTGATGGGGGTCTCGATGATTTCCCCCGAAGGCTTCGCCATGAGGCCCCTCATTCCGGCCAGCTGCCGGATCTGGGCCGCGCTGCCCCTTGCGCCGGAGTCCGCCATCATGTAAATGGGGTTGAAGCTCTCGACCTTCTTCCTGCCCTCCGTCGAGGCCACCTCCTGGGTCCCGATGCTGGAGAGCATGGCGTCGGCCACCCTCTCGGTCGCCTGCGCCCAGATATCGATGACCTTGTTGTACCGCTCCCCGTCCGTGATGAGCCCGTCCATGTACTGCTTCTGGACTTCGAGGACGTCCTTGTCCGCTTTCGTGATGATGTCTTTCTTGATCTCCGGGATCACCATGTTCTCGATGGAAATGGAGGCCCCGGAACTCGTGGCGTACCGGAAACCCAGATCCTTCAGCCGGTCCGCCAGGATGACCGTCGCTTTGTCGCCGCAACTGCGGTAGCAGTAGTCGATGAGGTTGGCCAGTTCCTTCTTGTTCATCACCTTGTTGATGACATCGAAGGGAATTTCAGCGGGGACGATTTCGTAGAGGATCACCCGGCCCACCGTCGTTTCCTTCAGCGAGCCGTTCATACGGACCTTGACCCTCGCATGGAGGGACGCCTCGCCGGCGTCGAAGGCCCGCCGGACTTCTTCCGGGTCCGAGAAAACCATGCCCTCGCCCTTCGCGCCCGTGCGGAACCGCGTCATGTAGTAGATCCCCAGAACGATGTCCTGGCTGGGCACGATGATGGGTTTGCCGTTGGCCGGCGAGAGGATGTTGTTCGTGGACATCATGAGCACCCGGGATTCCACCTGGGACTCGATGGACAGCGGTACATGGACGGCCATCTGGTCGCCGTCGAAGTCGGCGTTGAAGGCCGTGCAGACCAGGGGGTGGAGCTGGATGGCCTTGCCCTCGATGAGCACGGGTTCGAAGGCCTGGATGCCCAGCCGGTGCAGCGTCGGCGCACGGTTGAGCAGCACGGGGTACTCGCGCACCACCTCGTCCAGGGCGTCCCACACCTCGGGGGTTTCCCGCTCGACCATTTTCTTGGCGCTCTTTACCGTGGTGACGTACCCCTTCTGCTCGAGGCGGTTATAGATGAAGGGCTTGAAGAGCTCCAGAGCCATCTTCTTGGGGAGGCCGCACTGATGGAGTCGAAGATCGGGACCGACGGTGATCACCGACCGCCCGGAGTAATCCACCCTCTTGCCGAGGAGGTTCTGGCGGAAACGGCCCTGTTTCCCCTTGAGCATGTCGGAGAGCGACCGCAGGGGCCGCTTGTTGGAACCCGTAATCGCCCGGCCGCGCCTGCCGTTGTCGAAGAGCACGTCCACGGCTTCCTGGAGCATGCGCTTTTCGTTGCGGATGATGATCTCCGGGGCGTTCAATTCCATGAGCCGCTTGAGACGGTTGTTGCGGTTGATCACGCGCCGGTAGAGGTCATTGAGGTCCGATGTGGCGAAACGGCCGCCTTCCAGGGGGACGAGAGGCCTCAGGTCGGGGGGGATGACGGGCAGAACGGTCAGGATCATCCACTCCGGCTTGTTCTTCGACCGCTGGAGCGCCTCGATGACACGGAGCCGCTTGATGAGTTTTTTGCGCTTGGTGTCCGATGTCGCCTCCGCCAGCTCCGCCCGGAGCTCGGCATTGAGCGACTCGAGGTTCATCTCCTCGAGGAGTTTCCGGACGGCCTCGGCGCCGATGCCCGCGACGAACCCGTCCGGGCCATACTGTTCCCGGGCCTCGATCAGCCGCTCTTCCGTCAGGAGTTCCTTCTTTCGGAGCGGCGTGTTCTTGGGGTCCATCACGATCCACGACTCGAAGTAGAGAACCTTCTCCAGTTCCTTGAGGGACAGGTCCAGCACATTGCCGATGCGGCTCGGCAGACTCTTGAGAAACCAGATGTGCGCCACCGGCGCCGCCAGGGCGATGTGTCCCATTCTTTCCCGGCGGACCTTGGACTGAATGACCTCCACACCGCACTTCTCGCAGACGACCCCGCGGTGCTTCATCCGCTTGTAGCGGCCGCAGAGACACTCGTAATCCTTGACGGGCCCGAAGATCTTGGCACAGAAAAGGCCGTCCCTCTCCGGCTTGAAGGTCCGGTAATTGATCGTTTCGGGTTTCTTGACCTCGCCGTGCGACCAGGAGATGATCCGCTCCGGGGAGGCGATGGACATCCGCATCGCGTTGAAGCGAATGGGGTCCTTCGGTTTTTCAAAAAAGCTGTAAATGTCTTCCACGTTGTTCTCCTTTTAAATGCAGGCGTAAGGCACAGGCTTTTAAGGCGTCCGGAAACGGAAGGCCTGTTTTTCGCCTGATCCTGATGCCTCATGCCCGGCGTCTGCGGCCTATTCTTTTTCCACCAGCTCCACGTCCAGGCAGAGGCTTTGCAGCTCCTTGACGAGAACGCTGAAGGATTCCGGCAAACCGGGCTCCAGGGTGTGTTCCCCTTTGACAATGGCCTCGTAGATCCGTGTCCGTCCGGCGACATCGTCGGACTTCACGGTCAGAAACTCCTGCAATGTGTGGGCGGCGCCGTAGGCTTCCATCGCCCAGACCTCCATCTCGCCCAGGCGCTGACCGCCGAATTGGGCCTTTCCGCCCAGGGGTTGCTGCGTCACCAGGGAGTAAGGACCGATGGATCGCGCGTGAATCTTGTTGTCCACCAGGTGATGAAGCTTCAGCATGTAGATCATTCCGACCGTCACGTCCTGGTCGAAGGGTTCGCCCGTCCGGCCGTCGAAGAGGATCGTCTGTCCCGACAGGGGCAGGTCCGCGGCTTCGAGCATATCCCGGATCTCATCCTCGCTGGCGCCGTCGAAGACGGGGGTCGAGATGGGGATGCCTTTTTTCAGCCGGCCGATGAACCGCCGGATCTCCCGCTCCGTGGCGCCGTCGACGTACTTGCTGAATTCCGGCGACGCGTAGAGGCTCTTCAATTCCCGCTTGAGCCCCTCGAGGCTGAACTTCTTCTCGATGATGGCGTTGATCCTCTCCCCCATGCCGCGGGCAGCCCATCCCAGGTGCGTTTCGAGAATCTGCCCGACGTTCATCCGGGACGGAACGCCCAGGGGGTTGAGGATGATGTCCACGGGGACGCCGTCGGCAAAGAAAGGCATGTCCTCCTCGGGCAGGATGCGGGAGAGGACGCCCTTGTTGCCGTGGCGACCGGCCATCTTGTCGCCCACGGAGAGTTTCCGCTTGATGGCCACGTAGACCTTGACGAGTTTGATGACGCCCGGCGGAAGCTCATCGCCCATGCGGAGCTTGTCGATCTTCTCGTCGAAGAAGGCTTCCACGAGTTCGATCTTCCGCTCGAGGTTTTCGAACATCATGCGGAGGTTCTGCTCCAGGGTTTCCTCCTTGAGGAGCGAGATCTCCTTCCAGTACTTGAAGGGAATCTTGGACAGGACCTCGTCCGTGATGACCTCGTTTTTCTTGAGGAGGATCTTCTTTTTCTTCGAATCCATCAGACGAGCGGCCGAGACCTTCCCCTTGAGCAGTTTCACGATCTTGTTCCGGACGCTTTCGGTGATGATCCTAATCTCGTCATCGCGATCCTTGTGGATGCTCTCCGTTTCCTCCTCTTCGATCGTCTGGGACCGCCGATCCTTCTCGGCGCCCTTTCGGGTGAAGATCTTGGCGTCGATGATCGTCCCCTCCACCCCGGGGGGAACGCGCAGCGACGTGTCGCGGACGTCTCCGGCCTTCTCGCCGAAGATCGCCCTGAGCAGCTTTTCCTCGGGCGACAGGGTGGTCTCGCCCTTGGGCGTGATCTTCCCGACGAGGATATCGCCGGGCTTGACGGACACACCCATGCGGACGATGCCGCTTTCATCGAGGTTTCTCAGGGCGTCCTCCCCCACGTTGGGGATGTCCCGGGTGATTTCCTCTTTCCCGAGCTTGGTGTCCCGGGCCATCGTCTCGAACTCCTCGATGTGAATGGAGGTGTAAATGTCCTCCTTGACGATTCGCTCGCTCACCAGAATGGAGTCTTCGTAGTTGTACCCGCCCCAGGACATGAAGGCGACCATGACATTCCGGCCGAGAGCGAGTTCCCCGTTATCCGTGGCCGGTCCGTCGGCGATGATGTCGCCCCGCTTGACCCGCTGTCCCGTCGTCACGATGGGTTTGTGGTTGAAGCAGGTGTCCTGATTGGTCCGCTGATACTTGGTCATGTTGTAGATATCCACGCCGGTATCGAAGGTGGTCTTCTCGCCGTCGTCGGACTTGATGACGATTCTCGAGGCATCGACGCTTTCCACGATGCCGGAACGCTTCGCCGCGATCACGGCGCCGGAGTCCCGGGCCACGACGGACTCCATCCCCGTCCCGATCAGAGGCGTCTCCGGTCTCATGAGGGGAACGGCCTGGCGCTGCATGTTGGAGCCCATGAGGGCGCGGTTGGCGTCATCGTGTTCGAGGAAGGGGATGAGCCCGGCGGCGACGCTGACGAGCTGGTTGGGCGAGACGTCCATCAGCTGGACCTCCTCGGGCACCACCGTAACGAATTCGCCCCCCTTCCGGGCGTAGATGATGGACTCCTTGAACCGGCCGCGGCTGTCCAGGACGGCGTCGGCCTGGGCGATGATGAACTTCTCCTCCTCGATGGCCGTCAGGTACTTGATTTCGTCGAGAACCCGTCCCTTTTCCACGACCCGGTAAGGCGTTTCGATGAAACCGAACTCATTGACCCTGGCGTAGGTGCTGAGCGAGACGATCAGGCCGATGTTCGGACCTTCCGGCGTCTCGACGGGACAGATCCGGCCGTAATGCGTGTTGTGCACGTCGCGGACCTCGAACCCCGCCCGCTCGCGCGTGAGGCCGCCGGGGCCCAGGGCCGAGAGCCGCCGTTTGTGGGTGATCTCGGACAGGGGGTTTGTCTGGTCCATGAACTGGGAGAGCTGGCTGGAGCCGAAAAATTCGTTGACGACGGCCGAAACCGGTTTGGCGTTCACCAGGTCATGGGGCATCATGGTCTCCACGTCCTGGAGGCTCATCTTTTCCTTGATGGCCCGCTCCATCCGGATGAGCCCGATGCGATACTGGTTCTCGATGAGTTCCCCCACGGAGCGAATCCGCCGGTTGCCCAGATGGTCGATGTCGTCCACGCTGCAGTCGCCGACACCGCTCTTGAGGTGGAGCAGGTACTTCACCGCCGCCAGGATGTCCTCGTTTCGTAGGATCGTTACATCGGCGGGCACGTCGAGGTGAAGCTTGTAATTCATCTTCACACGACCCACGTCGGAGATGTCATAGGTCTCGGGATCGAAGAAAAGACTCTTGAAGAACCGCCGGGCCGTCTCGGGCGTGGGGGGGTTGCTCGGCCGGAGCCGACGGTAGATCTCGATGATGGCCTCCTCCGCCGAGTCCACGCGGTCGATGAGAAGGGTCTCCATGATGGAGGCGTTCATCCGGTCTTCGTCCAGATGGATGCACCGGATCTCCTGGATCTTTTTCTCCCGAAGAACCGCCAGCCGTTCGGCGGTCAATTCCTGGTTGCACGGGAAGAGGATCTCGCCCGATTCCGGATCCACGACGGGGGAGGCCAGCACCTTCCCGATCAGATATTCGTCATTGACGGGGATCCGGTCCAGCTTCAGCTCCTCGATGCGCTTGAGGGCGGCCTTGGTGATTTTTCTCCCCTTCTTGACGACGACCTCGTTTCCCCGGGCGATATCCTCGGGCGCCTTCTCGTTCAGCAGAAAATCGTCGATCTGGACATGTGCTTTGCGGTCCTCCAGGAAGATCTTCTCGATGCTGTAGAAGTAGTTCAGAATGTCCTCACTGTTGTTCCCCATGGCTTTCAGGAGGATCGTCACGGGCATCTTCCGCCGGCGGTCGATCCGAACGTAGAGGAGGTCCTTGGTGTCGAACTCGAGATCCAGCCAGGAGCCGCGGATCGGGATGATCCGGGCGGAATAGAGGAGCTTGCCGCTGGCGTGGGTCTTCCCCTTGTCGTGATCGTAGAAGATGCCGGGCGAGCGGTGGAGCTGGCTGACGATCACCCGCTCGGTCCCGTTGATGATGAACGTGCCGTTTTCCGTCATCAGCGGAATTTCGCCGAAATAGATCTCCTGCTCCTTGATGTCGCGGATGATCTTCTGTTCGCTCGTCCGGTCGGAGTCGAAGACCACGAGCCGCACGACGATTTTCAGCGGCGCGGCATAGGTGAGCCCTTTGGCGAGGCACTCCTTGACGTCGTAGCGCACATCCCCGATCTTGTAGCTCACGAATTCCAGGGAGCACTTGCCGCTGAAATCGGAGATCGGGAAGATGCTCTTGAACGCCCCCTGAAGACCGATATTCCCCCTCTTCTCGGCCGGGGTCTCCCGCTGGAGGAATTTTTCGTAGGACTTCTTCTGGATGTCGATGAGGTTGGGGATATCGATGATTTTCTGAATACGGCTGAAATTTTTTCTGAATTCCAACATGGGTTTCTTAACCTCGAATGGATTTGGTCTCCGCCCCCTCGAGATCGGGCGGCCCGGCTCCCCGGCTCCTGTCACGGAGGCCGGGGAGGCCTGACAGATTCCCGGCCGGTCGCCCGGCCGAAGCCTTGGCCGGGCGGGCTACTTGATCTCCACGGTGCCGCCTGCGGCTTCGATCTTCTTTTTGATGTCCTCGGCTTCCGCCTTGGCAATGCCTTCCTTCACGGGCTTCGGTACACCGTCCACGAGGTCCTTCGCTTCCTTCAGGCCCAGACCGGTGATCGCCCGGATCTCCTTGATCACCTGGATCTTCTGCTCCCCGAAACCGGTGAGCATGACGGTGAATTCCGTTTTTTCCTCCGCCGCCGCGGCCGACGGCGCGGCGCCGCCGGGAACCGCCGCCGCCACCGCCACCGGAGCGGCCGCCGAGACACCGAATTTTTCCTCCAGTTCCTTGACAAGCTCGGAGAGCTCGAGAACCGTCATCCCTTCAATGAACTTGACCACATCTTCTTTCGTTATTTTCTCTGCCATGATTCCTTTCCTTCCTGTCGGTTAGTTTTCTTTTTCTTTCTTTTCGCGATAGGCGTTCAGGACCTGCACGAAACTCCTCGGGACGGCGGCCAGCACCTGGACCATGGAGGCCTGCACGCCCACAAAGACGGACAGGAGCTTCGCCAGGAGGAGCTCCTTCGAGGGGAGCGTTGCGAGCGCCTCGAGCTGCTTCCGGTCCAGAAGCTTCCCGCCCATCATGCCGACCTTGACGTCCAGCTCGGCATTCTTCCGGGCAAACTCACTCAGTACCTTGGTCGGCGCCACAACGTCGTCGTAGGTCAGCACGACGGCGAGAGGCCCCCGCAGGTGACCTTTCAGCCCGGCATAGTCCGTCTTCTCCGCCGCGATGCCGAACAGCGTGTTCTTGATCACCCGAAATTCGGTCCCGGCCTTGCGGAGCTCGTTGCGGAGCGCGGTGATCTTCCCGACGTTCATGCCGGTGTAGCCCGCGAGGATGGCGAGCTGGGCCCTCTGGAGCTTGTCCTGAAGCTCGGCAATGGTCTTCTCTTTCGTTTGTTTGTCCAACCTCTAACCTCCTTTCACTCTGAATTTTCACGTTCCCCGCCCCCACGGAGGGATCGGGAACGATTTGAAAAGTCAGAGCGCCGTACAGGAAGAATGGATGATCGCCGCGGTGCGAAGCCCGTGACCCTCATCGACGGGCTTTTCAACATGAAAAGCTTTCTCTCCGGGTCGCCCTTCCGCCTTCGGAAAAGGGCCGTCAAGATTGCCCTCCAGGTCTCGGCAGGCCGATGCCATCGTTTAAACGTCCCGTACCTGCTGTCTCTGACTTCTGTAAGCAACTTCTCCTATTGAGACATCTTGCGCAAAAGGCTCTACTTTAAAATGTTTCGGATATCCAGGGGATCCACCTTTACACCCGGCCCCATCGTGGTGGAAAGTGAGATGGTCTTGAGGTATGTTCCTTTGCTCGAAGCCGGTTTCAGCTTGATAATCGTTTCGATCAGGGCCATGAAATTATCATAGAGCTTGTCCGTGCCGAAAGATATCTTTCCGAAGGGGGAATGGACGATGCCCGCCTTTTCCACCCGGAATTCCACCTTGCCCGCTTTCAGCTCCTTGACGATCTTGCCGACGTCAAAGGTCACCGTCCCGACCTTGGGGTTCGGCATGAGACCCCGGGGGCCGAGGACCTTGCCCAGTTTCCCGACGCTTCCCATCATGTCCGGTGTGGCGACCACACGGTCGAAGTCCAGCCATCCACCTTTGATCTTTTCCATGAGATCGTCGGAGCCGACGAAGTCCGCACCCGCCTCCCGGGCTTCTTTTTCCTTCTCGCCCTTCGCGAAGACCAGCACCCGCACCGCCTTTCCGAGCCCGTGCGGCAGCGCCACGCTGCCGCGGACCATCTGGTCCGCATGCTTCGGATCCACGCCGAGACGGATGGAGGCGTCGACGGTTTCGTCGAACTTCGCCTTGCCCATGCTCATGAGCAGGTCGATGGCTTCGCGCAGCGCGTATCGCTCGCCGGGGACAACCTTTTTTCTGGATTCCTGGTATTTCTTTCCTCTGCTGGACATGATCAGACCTCGAACCGATGGCTTAGGAAACGATCTCGATGCCCATGGACCGGGCCGTTCCCTCGATTGTCGTGATGGCTCCTTCGATGTTGATGGCATTCAGGTCGTTCATCTTGAGTTCCGCAATCTCGCGCACCTGCTTGGCCGTCACCTGGCCCACTTTTTCCCGCTTGGGATCGCTGGCGCCCTTGGCGATCTTGGCCGCCTGCTTCAGAAGGACCGACACCGGCGGCGTCTTGGTCACGAACGTAAAGGACCGGTCCGCATAGACCGTGATGACCACCGGAATGATCATTCCTTCCTGGTTGGCCGTCATGGCGTTGTAAGCCTTGCAGAACTCCATGATGTTCACGCCGTGCTGACCCAGAGCCGGCCCGATCGGGGGCGACGGCGTGGCCTTGCCGGCCTGTATCTGAAGCTTGATATTCGCGATGACCTTCTTTGCCATACGATCCCCTCTCTTCCGATGCTTTTGTTGCCGTCCCCGTCGGGTCCGCGCGCCCTAGTGCTGAACCACCTGGATGAAGTCGAGTTCGACGGGAGTCGACCGTCCGAAGATACTGACGATCACCCGGAGTTTTCCCTTTTCGGGTTTCACCTCGTCCACGATGCCGTCGAAGTTGGTGAAGGGTCCGTCGATGATCTTGACATGGTCGCCCACGTCGAACTTGAATTTCGGCTTGGGCTTGAGCGTTCCTTCTTCGATCCGCGTCCGGAGAGCCGCCACGTCTTCATCGGCAATGGGGGCCGGCTTGTCCTTGCTCCCGATAAAGCCGGTCACCTTGGGCGTGCTCTTCACGATGTGCCAGGTGTCGTCGTTGAGCTCCATCCGGATCAGGACATAACCGGGGAAAAATTTGCGCTTGGAGGTCTTCTTTTCCCCCCCGATGAGTTCGACGATATCCTCTTCCGGCACGAGGATTTCCCCGAAGTGCTCCTGCATTCGGGCCGTTTCGATTCGCTCCTGCAGGGATACCTTCACTTTGTTCTCAAAGCCGGAGTAGGTGTGGATGACGTACCACTTGAAGGCCATATCGCATCAACCCAGAATCAGTCGGATCATCTTGGCGAGTCCGAAATCGAAGATACCCAGCACCAGCGAGACCACCAGGACCACGACCATCACCACCGACGTCGAGGCAATCGCCTGCTTGGTGGTGGGCCAGGTCACCTTGGAGAGCTCCGTTCTGGCTTCCACCAGAAATTGTCTCGATGTTGAAATGACGGCTTTGATCTTGTCCATGTCGTCCTGAAACATCCCTTCACGGGTCAGGGAGTTGGCAGGCCAGGAGGGATTCGAACCCCCAACATCCGGATTTGGAGTCCGGCGCTCTAGCCGTTAGAGCTACTGGCCTGTATCCACCGCCTGCGGTGCCCCTCGGGATTACTTCGTCTCCTTGTGCGGGGTGTGCGCCTTGCAGAATTTGCAGTACTTCTTCAGCTCCAGGCGATCCTGCATCGTGCGCTTGTTTTTCGTCGTGTTGTAGTTCCGCCGCTTGCACTCCGTGCAGGCCAGGGTAATGATGTTTCTCATAAGTCATCCACTCTCACTGAACTGGAGCCCACGACCAGGATTGAACTGGTGACCTCATCCTTACCAAGGATGTGCTCTACCGACTGAGCTACGTGGGCCTCTCCCCACCGTGAAGACCCATCTCCGTTTTTCCATCCGCCGCGCCGTGACGTCCGCCGTGACGCGACCCTCTGACCGTCATCATGAGCATTGGAGCGGGAAACGGGATTCGAACCCGCGACCCTCAGCTTGGAAGGCTGACGCTCTAGCCACTGAGCTACTCCCGCTCGTCAAACCAGAAGACAAAAACGTCTTATCCTCGCATGGTGGAGGGGGGAGGATTCGAACCTCCGTAGGCTGCGCCGGCAGATTTACAGTCTGCTCCCTTTGGCCACTCGGGAACCCCTCCAGCTTTTATCATGGCCAATTGGAGCTGGCGATGGGAGTCGAACCCGCAACCGGCTGATTACAAATCAGCTGCTCTACCGTTGAGCTACGCCAGCAAAAACGTGAAAAGCTGAATTTGACGAAGTTAAATTCCCAGAATGATTTTGTCAAGTGTTTTTTTATGGATAGGTTTGCATTGATACACCCGGCGGTCCTCATTCATGGGTGCCGAAAACTTCCGCGGAGAACGTGTATAGTTCCGTGGCCTTGTCCTGCCAGGCATCCGCCGGAAGGCCGGCCTTATAACAGGTTTCCCGGAGAAAAGTCAAGCGGTCCCAACGATATTCAGTGGCCACCTGCGGCAGAAGAAGCCCGGAATGGAAGCCCTTCACGACGTAGAGGCCGTGCTTTCCAACTTCTATCTCATCGATATCCCTTATCCTTTTCAGAGGTGTGAGCACCGATATCTCGATGTCCAGCCCGTCCAGTTCCTCCTTCTTCAGGGGCGGAAACCTCGGGTCCTTGAAGGCCGCTGCCTGGGCCATCTCGCCTACGGTCCGGACCAGCGGTTTACGGGCCTCGATATACCCGATGCAGCCCCTAAGCCGGCCGTTCTTTTTCAACGAAACAAAGGCTCCCCTTTTCTCCTGCATGGCATCGGGGAGCCGGGCGGGCTCCGGCACGGGGTTTCCCTGCAGGCGGCATTCGATGGATTGCCGGGCGTACCGGAGGAGCGATTTTTTCTCTTCGTCGCTCAGCCCCTTTCCGGCACCTGAAGGATTCCCGAAAGCCCTTGTCTTGGAAGGGTTTTCGACATAGAAAGCGGCGGAGAGATAACCGACCACGCGCCCCTTGTCGCCGGTGACGTCCCCGGAGTTGGCGTATTTCAGGACTCTGGAACGGGTCACGCCGAGTTTCTTCGCCACAAGCATGGTAACCACCATGGGCCCCCCGCCGCAGGCCTCGCAGGAGCCGTTCTCCAGCTCGCGGAGTAGCCCGTCGGCGTCCATTTTCTGTACGAGGTCAACGACGCGGCTATCGAGCTTCACGGCCCTGTCATAGGAGTGAAAGTGGGAGAGGTCGGAACTACCCACCACAAGGATCTTTTTCCCCTTGGCGGCCTTGACGATGGCCCCCGCCAGCTCCTCGCAGGCCCCGCGGTCCTGATCCCCCATGACGATGGGTACGAAAGAGAACGATCCGAGGACGACCTGGAGGAAGGGAAGCTGGATCTCGATGGAGTGTTCCTGCTGATGGGCCTGGGGGAAATAATTGATGTTACCGCCGTTATGGACGATCCGTTCGGCGAGACCGGAGTCCACAGGGACAATGCCCAGCGGGGTCTCATACCCGCCGCTGGTGTATACGGAGGCGCCCCGAAAGAGGGACCGGTGACTGGGACCGATCACGATGACGGAATCAAACCGTTGACCTTCGATGAGCCTGTAGCCGTAGGCGGCGATCTGGCCCGAGTAGAGATATCCGGCATGGGGCGATATGAGCCCCACGACCCGGCCGCTCAACCCGTTGCCGGGGACCTTTTTCAGATATGCTTTTATGTCTTTCGTCAATACGGCGGGCTCTCCCGGATACCAGGATCCGGCGATGACGGACTTTCGGATATTTTTCTCCATGCGAACCCCCTCCCCTGCCTGCGGCAGCAGAAAGACCAGAAGAACGGCGGCGGAATAAATCCTGAGAAACCCTCGAATCCTTCTTGAAGAATACATAAAATTCCGGAATAGATTCAGGACATAACGAACCGGGGATCAATGAAGATGAACAGTCGATTCGTCTTTTAATCTATCGGTGGAACGGACCCGCTGTCAAGAAGAAAGCGCTAAGGGAATCCATTCGTTAAAAAAACGTTGACACTCCTGACGGGGATGTTTAAAAGAGCGTCAGACTGAAAAGGGAGGTTTGCTCATGGCGGTGAGGGTTGCCATCAATGGATTCGGACGAACGGGCCGCTCGATTTTGCGGGCCTGTACCGGGCGGAAGGACATCGAGGTTGTCGCCGTCAATTCAAGGGCCAGGACGTCCATCCTGGCACATCTGCTTAAATACGACTCCGTGCACGGGAAACTCGCCGTGGAAGTGTCCTGCGGGGACGATCATCTCCTCGTCGACGGCAGAAAGATTCTCGTGACCGGCGAGACGAAAAACATCGGCAGTCTTCCCTGGGGCGCCATGGGCGTGGACATCGTCATGGAATCGACCGGCGTGTTCCGGAAAAAGGACCAGATGACGGGACATCTCGCCGCCGGCGCCAAAAAGGTCATTCTGGCCGCCCCCGGGAAAGGGGTCGATGCAACCTTCGTCATGGGGGTGAACGAAGAGACGTACGATCCCCGGAAACATCACGTGGTTTCCAACGCCTCCTGCACCACCAACTGCCTCGCCCCCCTGGCCAAGGTTCTTCACGACCGCTTCGGGATCCGCAGGGGCTTCATGACCACCTGCCACGCCTACACCATGGACCAGCGGCTTCTCGACGGGTCACACGACGATCTACGGAGGGCCCGTGCCGCGGCTTTGTCCATCGTTCCGACGACCACCGGCGCGGCACGGACGGTCGGCGAGGTCATCCCGGAGTTAAAGGGGAAGCTCGACGGCGTGGCCCTGCGCGTCCCGACGCCGAATGTCTCCGTCGTCGACCTCGTCGCCGAAGTGTCCGGGAAGACGTCCATCGACGAGGTCAACAGCTCGGTCCTGGAAGCCGCGAAGGGCCGTCTCAGGGATATCATCTATTATTGTGAGGAGGAGCTTGTCTCCGTCGATTTCTCCAGTAGCCCGTACTCGACCATCTTCGACGCCCCGCTGACGAACGTCATCGACGGCAATCTCGTCAAGGTCTTTGCCTGGTACGACAATGAAATGGGTTTCGCCTGCCGGATGAGGGATCTGGCCGTCCACATCGGCGGGCAGCTCTAGGAGACGCCCGATGCCCAGGCCCTTCATTGCCGGCAACTGGAAGATGCACATGACCATCGGTGAAGCGCTCCGGTTCGCCGACACGCTGGCCCGCCGTTTTCCACCGCCGCAGGAGCGGGACATCGTCATCGCCGCGCCCTTCACCGCTCTCGAGTCCCTGGGCCGGGCCCTGAGGGGTTCGGCGATCGAACTCTCCGCCCAGAACATGCACTGGGAAGAGCAGGGAGCCTTCACCGGCGAGGTGTCGGCGCGGATGATCCTCGAGACGGGCTGCCGGTTCGTGATCGTGGGCCACTCGGAGCGACGCCGGTCCTTTGGAGAAAAAAACAGGGAAATCAACCTGCGGGTCAGGGCGGCCCTGAAAGCGGGGCTCCGGCCCATCCTCTGCGTGGGAGAGACCCTCGAGGAGCGGGGGGACAAGAAGACCTTCAGAGTCGTCCGGAAGCAGGTAAAAGAAGGGTTGAATAATCTAAAACCCGATGATATAAGGCACGCCATCGTCGCCTACGAGCCCGTCTGGGCCGTCGGCACCGGGAAGACGGCTGCGCCCGCCCAGGCGCAGGAGGTCCACCGCTTCATCCGGCAGATGACAGCCGAGTTTTTCGGAAAAGAAGCCGCGGAGGCCCTGACGATCCTATACGGAGGGAGCGTCAACCCCGGAAACATCAGGCAACTCATGGCCGAACCGGACATCAACGGCGTGCTTGCCGGCGGGGCGAGTCTCGACGTCGACACGTTTTCAAAAATCATTCGATTCTAGAGAGGTCCTTCGAGTTGCACGTTTTTATCAGCATCATCCACGTGGCCGTCTGCGTGATCCTCATCCTCGTTGTCCTCCTCCAGAGAGGCAAGGGAGCCGATATGGGTGCCGCCTTCGGCGGTTCGAGTCAGACGCTCTTCGGCAGTGCCGGCCCCGGCACATTCCTGGGCAAGATCACAACCCTCATCGCCGTCGTCTTCATGCTGACCTCCCTGTGGCTTGCCTATTTCGCCACCCACAAGGGGAGCACCGTCATGGAAGGAGCCGCAAAGGCGCCAATCGGCGATACGGCCCCTCTGCCGGCGCCCCCGGCGGCACCGCAGGCACCGGAAGGGTCCAAGTAACACCGGCCCCCGTTGCCTCATAAATAAATGTTACCGAAGAGGGGGCTCAGGTCGTTGACGGGAGAGAGCCCGTTTATAGCAGAGATCGAAGATTTTTTTAAGTTTGATTTCCATGGCCTGTCGCAGCACGAAGG
>Ga0302237_1000111_pt1 | contig 94616 bp, 52 predicted proteins | sample AAG_UR_Ala_MG_FD_193530 | JGI IMG/M metagenome (GOLD analysis project Ga0302237, IMG submission 193530) | Enriched activated sludge microbial communities from anaerobic digester in WTTP, New Holstein, Wisconsin, United States - AAG_UR_Ala | ecosystem: Engineered > Bioreactor > Anaerobic >... | reverse complement strand
GGGGTTTGGGTCGATTTCGGAGGGTTAAGGCGTGGTATTTGGAGGTTGGTTCCCATGGCGCGGACCCGCCCGGGCGGGCAGTTCTCGGAATTTTCGACGCACCCCGCTTAGGCGATGATTTGGGATCCCGACACGTCCCCGCCGGTGCATCTGGTTGTTTTCGGTCTTCTGTCGCCCGGTGAGGGCACCGGGCCTATACCTGATGTAGACTCCCGCTTTAGACCGCGTGCCCCCCCACGCGGCACAAACTCGATTCCCACCGACATTCTCCAGATTGCCGGCGGTCCAGGCAATATCATTCAAAAACTGACTCAGTGGCTTGTACGCGGGATAGGCGTTCTTCTGGTCGAGTCGCTCCCACCTCCATGCCAAAGCCGTGCCCGAAGCCCCCGACAGCGCGGAAGCCCAGAGTGCGTTGTGGAAATCCACCAGTTCCGAACTCTGCTTCATCAAATCCGTGATCTGCCATTGATCGTCTGTCAGGCCAAACTCACCCAGGAATGCCGGTTTGTTCGGGGCATGCCCGCGAAGCCAGCGGGTTCGGTCGACCACAGCCTCGACCTCGTCGGCAAGCCGGGCCCCATCGGACGGACGCAGATGGAAATGCGTGTCGGCCAGATCGAGTTTTGGGTGCCGGCAATCCCGCGCGGACGCGCCCCAGGTGCCGGTTGATCTCAGATGCTGATAGACATCCGTAACATCGAGATCGTCGCCCAGGGCCCTGTAAAACCGATCCATCGGCAATGCAGAATCCATCTCGTTCCAGTACTCCCACGCGGCCACGCCGGTCGAGTAACCCCATCGCGCCACGGCGTACCGCATCAACCTCCTTGCATCGCCAATCGCGCGATCGTAGTCGCCGCTCGCGGAATCCTTCAGGGCGTTCATGTAGAGATCGCGCGTGAGCAACACGAGCTGGAGATGCAGGCCGTGCCTCTCGGCTGCAGCCACCACCTCGTCCAACATGAAATAGTGCACAGGATTGTACCACCCGCGGGCCGGACGCTTGACATCGGCCTCCCAGAGCAGTTCAGTCCCGCCGTCCGCCTCTTTCAGCGACACGTCCGCGATCCATGCCGCGCCACCGCCTTCGAGCCTGAACCGCACCGGATCGAGCCAGCGCTCCTCGCCTCCCGTGGCAAACCGAAGACCAGCGTTGCGAGGTTCAATCTCCCGAACCTGGCGCGGTCTTGCCCTTCCAACCTGCATGCCAGTTCCTTTCCGAGGCCTGACCGCCTGGTGCACTGACGGGGTGTGACCGATGCGAGTCAGCCGGCTGCGAGCCGGTGGTACGGCGCGCTTCGGCTGCAAATAGGCCAGGCTGCAAATAAGTCATTGCGATACGTACCACTTCGGCTACATTCCGGCGCTGCATCATGAGCGCACACGAAGCTGTTCATCAGCAAATGAACTCGTCCAAAGACCTGTTCATCTCGAACAAGCTGGGGATTCACGCCCGGCCGGCTTCGATGTTTGTTCGTCTTGCCAACCAGTTCAAGTGCGAGGTGGCGGTCGAAAAGGACGGCGAGATTGTCAATGGGAAGAGCATCATGGGGCTGATGATGCTCGCCGCGGGTCCCGGGTCCAAGATTCGGGTCCGTGCCAAGGGCGTCGACGCGCCGCAGGCCATGGAAGCCCTTGCGCGCCTGGTGAACTCGAAGTTCAACGAGGAGTAAGATTCCAGTGTCCGCTCCTCATATTGACATCCACCGCATCGCGGGCTTGGCGCGGCTTGAACTGAGTCCCGACGAGGAAAGCCGGCTCGGCGCGGAACTGAGCAACGTGCTTGACTACATCAAGCTGCTCGAGGAGGTCGATGTCCGCGCTGTCGAGCCGATGGCCCATGCCGTCCCGCACAGCAACGTGGTGCGGGCCGATGCAGTGCGGCCTTCTCTGTCGCACGCCGACGCCTTGAGCCAGGCCCCCTCCCAATCGAACGGGCTGTTCATTGTGCCTCGAATCGTCGAGTAGCGCCCCGCACCCCATGCCCAATCGCCTCACTGTCTGCGAGTTGTCCCGGCTCCTTTCCCGGCGGGAACTCAGCTCGCGCGAGGCGACACAGGCTTGTCTCGATGCCATCCGACAGCGCGACCCGGTCGTGCGCGCATTCCTGCATGTCGACGAGGCGGGGGCTTTGGCACAGGCGGATGCCGCTGACGCAGCCCGTCGCCGTGGGAGGAGCGCCGAGACACACCCGCTCCTTGGCATTCCGGTGGCGATCAAGGATGTCATCGCGGTTCGCAACCAGCCGCTGACCTGCGGATCGCGAATTCTGGCACGGTATATTGCCCCCTACGACGCCACAGTCACGGAGGCGTTGCGCAGGGCGGGCGCGATCTTTCTGGGGCGGTTGAACCTGGACGAGTTCGCGATGGGAAGCTCGACGGAGAACTCGGCGTTTGGCCCGACGCGCAACCCTTGGGATACAACCCGGATTCCGGGAGGGTCCTCGGGCGGCTCGGCCGCCGCCGTCGCAGCCGACGAATGCAGCGCCGCGCTCGGATCGGACACCGGCGGTTCGGTCCGGTTGCCGGCCGCGTTCTGCGGCGTGGTGGGCCTCAAGCCGACCTACGGACGCGTATCGCGCTTCGGACTGGTGGCGTATGCTTCCTCCCTCGACCAGATCGGGCTGCTGACCAAGACGGTCCGCGACGCCGCACTTCTGCTCGAAACCGTGGCGGGACACGATCCCCTCGATTCGACCAGCGTGGCGCAGCCGGTGCCGCCCTATGCTGCCGGCTTGGACCAATCAGTGGCCGGATTGAGAGTCGGCCTGCCTCGGGAGTACTTTGTCGAAGGTGGTCTGGACGCCGAGGTGCGACACTCCATCGACCGGGCCATCGCCCAACTCGAATCCCTCGGCGTCGAACCCGTCGAGGTCTCGCTTCCGCACACGCGCTATGCTCTGGGGACCTTCTGCTTGATCGCTCCCGCCGAAGCCAGCGCCAATCTCGCCCGCTTCGACGGCGTCCGGTACGGCCTGCGCGTCGAAGGGGCGGACCCGATTGAAATGTACGCGCGGACACGCGGCGCCGGCTTCGGACCGGAAGTGAAGCGGCGCATCATCCTGGGCACACATGCCCTGAGCAGCGGCTACTATGACGCCTACTACCTCCGCGCCCAGAAGGTCCGGACGCTCATCCGCCAGGACTTCCTCGACACCTTCAAGCAAGTCGATGCCATCCTGACGCCGACCGCGCCGACGCCTCCTTTCAAGCTCGGCGAGAAGCTGGCCGACCCTCTGCAAATGTACCTATCCGACGTCTTCACGATCTCGTGCAACCTCGCCGGCATCTGCGGGCTGAGCCTGCCATGCGGATTCACAACCTCCCCCAAGCTCCCGATCGGAATGCAATTGCTCGGACCGCCCTTTGGCGAGGAGATACTGCTCCGACTCGGGTACGCCTTCGAACAATCGACGGATTGGCATCGCCACCGCCCGCCGCTGTGAGCAGGAACAGCCCGCGAAACACCTCACAGCATCCTCCCCCCACCCCCATCTCCGATCTCCCATCTCCGATCTCCCATCTCCGATCTCCCATCTCCGATCTCCCATCTCCGATCTCCCATCTCCGATCTCCCATCTCCGATCTCCCATCTCCGATCTCCCATCTCCCATCTCCTACTTCCTCACCGACACAATCGAGGTGGCGGCGCTTGCAACAAGAAAGGTGAAGAGGATCGAGTGGACTTGAAGCGGATAATCGAAGCGCGCATGGACGAGGCATCCGCCCAGCCCGGCCCAGACCAGGCCAATAAAGACCGCTGAGACACGGGGACCGCCGTGCAGCAACGGACGCAGGACCGCCATTGCGAGGGCACAAAACACCAGCAATGCGCCGATGCGTCCGAAGGTGATTCGCGTTTCGAGCCAATCGTTGTGGACGTACCACGGCCGGGTGAGCCTTGTCCGGCGGTAGACCTCGTACATCGAACTGAACGTCCCCGGGCCCGAGCCGAACCAGGGATAATCGGCGGCAATGCGGCGTCCGAGTTCGTGGATTTCAGTTCGGTCCTGGAGTTGTGCGCTGAGGGATTTCGGTCCGGTCAAGGTCTTGCGGGAGATGTCGAGGCAGGGGGCAGGCGGGTGATTCGTCCCATTCTGATCGCCATTTCGTTGCCCGGATGAGCTGATCAGGGCGCGCACCTGCATCTGCGACAACGCCTCCGCATAGAGTTGGGCGTGATGCACGGTAGGCGTGTCCGAAGGGCGCATCGGGTCCCGATCCCGCTGCACGCACAGCACCGATGCGCTGATCCGGTTGGTCAAAGGTGGAAATCGCGACCGACTCGTGACAACCCGCAGCGGGTCGCCCTCGGCATACAATGCCAGATTCGTCTGGCTTCTCACCGCGCTCACAGCCACACGGCGTCCGCCAAACAGGGGAAGGAAGTTCGTACAGACCACGCGGATTTGGTTGGTGGCAGGATTGCCGCGAAGCAGAAAACCGAGCGTGTCCTTATAGACGTAGAGAATCGCCGAGTTCTGCCCGGCATCGATCGAATCCGACACTAGGTAGGCCAGGCTCCACCACCGCGCGGCGCCCTCGGTCGGGCAGTCGATGACGAAATGCAGAGAGAAGTCAGACAAACCTCCCTGGACGCCCGTGCTAAAATGCGTTGGCGGTTCGAGCAATCGATTCATCGCCTGCCATCCGCCCAATCGGGCGGCCCCGGCGCCCGCAAGGCCCAGCAAGCCCACAAGGACAATCCCAATCTTCCGCACATGTGGCGTGCTCCCTGCCAACACCAGACCCGCCGAGACAACGAACAGGGCCGAGGCCACTAAAGCGCCCCCGCGCGAGCCCGCAAAGATGGCCGCGCCAAACAGAAGGAACGCCGATGGAAGCAGGAGGACATGAGGCGAATCGCCGACGCGAGCCGCGCGGCGCACCGAGTTTCTTCGGGCATGGTGCAGATACCACCAGAAAGCGAGACAGACGGGCCAGAGCAGGTTCAGGTACTGGGCGGCGTTGGCGTAATAGTCGAATGGACCGAATTGCGTTCGGTTGCTCCCCGCATGCGCAGGCTCGAAAATCCAGAGCAGTTTGGTCGTCCCCGAAAGTCGCTGTAGGATGCCCACGATTGCCACAGCGGTGCCGTTGAGACAAAGCACCCACAGCAGCCGCTTCAGCCGGGCCGGCAAGCCCTCGGCCACAGCCCTGTGACGGTTCGGAGTTCGGAGTTCGGAGTTCGGAGTTCGGAGTTCGGAGTTCGGAGTTCGGAGTTCGGAGTTGGGGGATGTCGAACCGGGTGAAGGCTCGCGGTCATGGCGTTCGCGTCGGGTCGTTCCCAACAGCCAATCGCGAATGGCCCAGAAGCCGCAGGCCAGGCCCAAGTACTGCCAAAAAGCGAACCAACTGCTCGGGGCATCACAACTGTGCGGCAGCCAGGGAATCGTGCCGTCACGAAAGCCAAGACGGAGTTGGGCGAGGTCGACTGTGGCGCGCGGGTTCAAGGCGCTGATCAAGCACCAAAGCACGAGAACCACCGTCAGAGCCCCCAACAAGCGCATCGGCCATCGGACTGCGCCCTCGCCCCATCGAGCCGGCTGATAGCCTGTGACCCGGCTGGTCAGCCGTTTGATCGTCAGGAGAAGACCCAGAGCGTACCCTGCTCCGTTCATGGTCCAAACCGCCCAAGCCGGCAGAGAAGCAACGGCCCAGACGGAGAACAGGACCATGGCGTAGATCAGCCCTTCCGTCACTCTGTCGGCCCACTGATAGAGACGGGGCGCAGCGGTCTCGTGGGCATGAACGCGGCGGGAAGAATGACCCGAGCGGGATGCGAATGACCGGGCGGCATCGGAACCGTGCGCCACTTGGACATGGCTTGGCCTTGACACAGGCACAGCATCAGATCGCGCGGAGCCTTGGGAGAAATCCGGGCTTGCCCTCTCGCCCATTGCGTGCGCCTTCGATCCCGGGAGCTCCATCTCCGATCCGAGCCGATCACTCATCGCTCTTGACTCGCGCCATTTCCATGCCGGCAGGCGCGGTGGCGGGCGCGCTGTCGGTCTCGATGCGCCACCCACGCCATTGGAGTTTGCGCCCGAGATCATCGAGAAAGCTGTAGGCGATCGGAGTGACGATCAGTGTCAGCAGCAGGCACAAGGCCTGCCCCCCGATCACCACCACCGCCACCGCGCGGCGCTCGGCCGCCCCCGGACCCGTCCCGAGAGCCAGCGGAGTCATGCCGGCGATCAGCGTCATGGTGGTCATCAGGATAGGGCGCAAGCGCTCGCGGTTGCCGCGCAGAATGGCAGCCGCCCGGTCGAGCCCCGCTGCCCGCAGCTTGTTCATGTGATCGATCTGGAGAATGGCGTTCTTCTTGACGACACCGAACAGGACGAGCAACCCCAGCGCCGAGTAGAGGTTGATCGTCTGACCGGCAATCAGGAGCGAAAGAAAGGCAAAAGGCACCGACAACGGCAGCGAGAGGAGAATCGTGAAAGGATGGACAAGGCTTTCGAACTGAGACGCCAGGATGATGTACATGAGGACCACGGAGAGGGCGAAGGCCCAGAGAAACTCGTTGAAAGTGGTCTCGAGCTCGCGCGCCCGGCCGGAAACACGTGTCGAGTATCCGGTTGGCAGCCCCATCTTCGCCACCTCCGCCCGCAGCGCGGCGATGCGGTCGGCCTGGGCGAACCCGGGCGCCACGGAAGCCCGCAGGCTGACCTGGCGCTGACGGTCCAACCGGTCGATCCGCGACGGACTCTGTGTGGGCACCAGCTTGACTACATTGTCGAGTCGGACCAACCCGCCCTGCCGCGGCACGAACAGACTGGCGATGGTCGCCGGGTCATTGCGGTCGCCCTCTTTGAGCCGGATGGCGACATCGTAATCCTCGTTCATGCTTTCGTCGCGAAATCGGGTCACCTCGGTGTCGCCTCCGACCATGATCCGCAGCGCGGTCGCGATATCCTGGGTATCCACGCCCAGGTTCGCCGCCCGGTCGCGGTCGATCTCGACGCGGAGTTCGGGCGTGTCGAGTTTGAGCGTGGTATCGGCATCCAAGAGCCCGAGTTCGGGCGCCTTCTCGCGCAGGGCCTCGGCGTAGCGCCAGAGAGTCGTCAGATCCGGACCGAGCAGCGCGAAATCGATGTCGAAGTTCGGGCCGCCGCCGACGAATGTCTGCGGATTGCGCACCTGGAATCGAATGCTGGGGATGCCCGCAAGGCGGGCGCGGATCATCCGCTGGATGTCGCGCTGCGTGTAGTTGTTCTCGAATGCCCGCCAGGGCGGCCACTGAAAGAGGCGCGTCCAGCGGAACGTCCGTTCGGCGTGCGGCTTGAGTCGGACAAAGAAGCCGGCGTTGTTGACGCTGCCCATGAAACCGCTGCCGGTCGACGAAAGAACAAGGTCGACGCCCGGCGTACCGAGCAGCTCCTTCTCGATGCGCTCGGACACCTCGTTCATCGAGACCAGTCCGGTGCCTTCGGCGGTCGTCACACGCACATCGAATTCCCCCTCGTCCACGTTGCTGGGGAGATACTCCTGCCGCACGGCTTGATAGAGCGGCACGGACGTGACAATGACCGCCAGGGCCAGGGCGGCAACCAGCCAACGCCGGCCCACCGCCCAGGCCAAAGCCGCCGTGTAGACCTGGTCGATCCAATGATAGAAGCCGCTGCGGGAACGGGGTGCGGCGCCCTGATCGCCCCCGCCATTCACGTGCAACAGCCGGGCGCTCATCATCGGCGTGAGGGTGAACGACACCAGGAGGCTCACGAGCACCGCCACGGCCGCGGTGATCCCGAACTGATAGAGGAATCGACCCGAGATGCTCGACATGAAAGAAACCGGCACGAAAATCACCACCAGACTGAACGTCGTGGCCATCACAGCAAGCCCGATCTCCGCCGTCGCCGCCCGCGCCGCCTCGAACGGACGCATCCGCTTCTCCTCGACGAATCGGAAGATATTCTCGAGGACAACGATGGCGTCGTCGATCACGATGCCCACCATGAGCACCAGGGCGAGCATGGTGACGCTGTTGAGCGTGAAATCCAACGCCTTCATCATGCCGAAGGTGGCGATCACCGAGGTCGGGATCGCCACCGCCGCAATCACCATCGCCCGTCCGTTGCGCATGAACAGGAGCACGACCAGGCAGGCCAGGATGCTGCCAAGGATCAGATGCTGCCGAATCTCGTGGAGGGCCTCGTAAATGTAGCGGGACTGGTCGCGGATCACTTCGACCCGCACATCGGACGGAAGCTGCGCCCTCAGCACTTCGAGATTGGCCTTCACCGCCTCGATGACCGCAACGGTGTTTGCCCCCGATTGCCGCACAATCTCCATCGACACCGTCGGCACCCCGTCCAACCGCGAGACCGAGCGCTGCTCCTTCGTGCCGTCTTCGGCCATGCCGATGTCCCGAATGCGGATGGGCGAGCCGTTGCGGGTGGCGATCACCAGATCGTTGAAGGCCCTGGGGTCGTTCAGCCGGCCTATGGTGCGCAGCGTGTGCTCGCGCAACGGCCCGGTCACGTTGCCGCCGGGTATGTTCGCGTTCTGCCGCACCAAAGCCTCCCGCACCGCCGTGATCGGGATCCGGTACGCCGCCAGACGATCGGCATCGACCCAGATGTTGATCGCCCGCTCGAGACCCCCATAGACATTCACCTCCCCCACCCCGAGCGAACGCTCAATCTGGGTCTTGATGATCTTGTCCGCGATTTCGGTCAACTCGCGCCTCGAACGCGGACCCGACACCGCCAAGGTCATGATCGGCGCCTGGTCTGCGTCGGTCTTGGCAATCGTCGGCGGGTCGGTGTCGTCCGGAAGGTGGCGCAAGACGGTCGAGACCCTGTCCCGCACATCCTGAGCCGCGACGTCGATGTCGCGGTTGAGTTCGAAGGTCACGATAACGAAGGAGGAACCGTTCCCGCTCACCGAGCGCAATTCCTGAATCCCCTCGATGGTGTTCACAACCTCCTCGATCGGCTGCGACACCAGCGATTCCATTTCTTCAGGCGATGCGCCAGGCAGACGAGTCATGATGCGCACGGTGGGCAGATCGACCGACGGAAACCGGTCCACCCCCAGATTCACGTACCCGGCCACGCCCACGACAACCAACGCCATCACGATCATCGTGGCGAACACCGGCCGCCGGATGCAGATTTCAGCGAGCTTCTGCATTGGACTGTCTGTTCGCCGCGCCCAATTCGCTCCGCGCCGCCTCTGCACCCGCGTCGCCCCCCGCCCCCGTGGCGGTGGACTGACCGCCAACTGCGGGCGCCGACGGCGTCTCGCTCAGGGTCGATTCCACAGTGACACGCTGGCCAGTCCGCAGGCCGGCCGGATCCAACACGACCGTCTGCCCGAGGGTGAGCCCGGACAGGACCTCGATCCGATCCATGCGCTGGCGTCCGGTGGCGATGTCCTTTTCGAGCGCCTTGTCATCCTGGACAAGCACCACCTTTTCGATGCCGGCAAATGTCACGACGGCGTTGGTCGGCACGGTCAGCGCCTCCTGCCGGTCGTCCACCACGATCACCGCGCTGGCGAACATCCCCGGTCGCAGAGACCCGGGATTGGGAACGTCAGCCTCGACCCGCAGCATCCGGTCCTCCTCGACCAACGCGGGACTCAGACGGGTGATGGTCCCGGGATACGTCGTCGCGTCCCCTTCCACACGCAGCCTGACCGTTTGCCCGGCTCGGACAAGCATTGACTCCCGCTCGGGAACCACCAGACGCAGGCGTAGCGGATCGGTCCTGACCACGGTCACGATCGGCGCACCCGTCGCCACGTACTCGCCGACGCTGGCCGGACGCGACTGTACCGAGCCGTCGAATGGGGTCCGAACGGAGGCGTCGGCGAGTTGTTTGCGCGCGATTTCATACTCGGCCCGGCGCTGAGACAGCGTCGCCATCCGCATCCGCGCCTCTTCCAGCGCCGTCGCGTACTTGGCCGCAGCCACCGTGTGGGTCGCCTCGACCGTGTCGAACTCCGCGTCCGAGGCGATGCCGGACTTGAGAAGACGGGCCACGCGGTCTTGGTTCTTCGAGGCCTCGTCGAGCACGGCCTTGGCCTGTTTGACCGAACTCACCTCGTCAAGCGCGATCTCGTCATCGTCGCCATCCAGAGGCAAACCCAGCGCCACGCGCGCCTGAGCCAGGGCGGCACCCGCCTGCTGCAGCCGCAGTTCATAATCCCGCGGCTCGACCTGGGCCAGCAGATCCCCCGCCCGCACCACGCTCCCGATGTCCACCATCAGTTGCTGCAAACGCCCGGGCACTTTCGCGCTGAGCGTCGACTCCTCGTAAGCCGCCAGCGTGCCCGTCGCCTTGATGCTCCGCTCCATCAGACGCACCTCGACAGCCGCCAGCCGCACCGGGCGCGCGGGTTCAGCCCCGTTCTGTCGCGCCTTCGAACCCGCCGCAGGCTTGCCGCACGAACAGAGCAGCAAGCCAGCCAGAACAAGAGCCGAAACCCGGCACAACACGGCGCAACGCACGGAGCGCACTCTATCCTGAAACACCAACCGCTGGCCACGGAAAACAGAAGGACCGTGGGTTGCGTTCGTCCCGCGGGCGTCGACGCCCCGCGAAAGACAGGCGCCAGCGCCGACTCATCCCGTGTCGCGGGACGCCTGCAAACCAGCACCTGGTCGCTTGTGCGGCAACCGATGCCCTGCTATGTTGCCCACGACTGATGCAAGAGCGATGACACGTCACACACAGAACGCCGAGGGCGATTCTCGCCCGACGCCGACAATCTGCGAGTTGCGGGTTCGCGGGCGAATGCACCGCGTTTGACCCGGCGCATGTGAGTGGACGCGCCTCGCATCCATGGCGGAATTGAAGCCGTAAACGAGTGCACGAGACCATTGAATCAAAGCTTATGCCACATCAACTGCCCCCACTCCCCTACGCGAAGGAAGCCCTGGAACCTCACATCGACGCTCAGACGATGGAGATTCACCACGGCAAGCATCACCAGGCCTACGTCACCAACCTCAACAAGGCCATCGCCGGCAATGCGGCCCTCGAAGCCAAGACGATCGAGGCCCTTATCAAGGACCTCGCGGCGGTGCCGGACGCCGTTCGCGGAGCCGTGAGGAACAACGGCGGCGGGCATTGGAACCACACCTTCTTCTGGAATATCATGGCGCCCAATGCCGGGGGCGCGCCCAGCGGCGCGGTCGCGGCCGCCATCAACGCCGCGTTCGACAACTTCGATTCCTTCAAGGAGAAGTTCGAGGCGGCGGGCCTGGGCCGGTTCGGAAGCGGGTGGGTCTGGCTCATCGCCAAGGCCGGCAAAGTCGAGATCGCCTCGACCGCGAACCAGGACAATCCGCTTATGGGGAGCTCGATCGCCGGCTGCGACGGCACACCGATTCTCGGCGTGGATGTATGGGAACACGCCTATTACCTCAAGTATCAAAACCGCCGCGCCGACTACCTGAAGGCATGGTGGAACGTCGTCAATTGGGCCGCGGTGGCCAAACAGTACGAAGCGGCGGCGCGGTAGTCTCAAGGCTGCCGGAGCAGCGACAGCGCATGCCGCCGGGCGGCTTCGGTGTGCCCGCCCAGCATTCGGGCGAGTTCAGTGACGCGCCCCGAGTGATCCAGGCGATGGATCGTCGACAGGGTCCGCCCCCCGCGAATCTCCTTGGTCACGGCGAAGTGGGCATCGGCGACCGCGGCGACCTGGGCGAGATGGGTGATGCATAGCACCTGACGGTGCCGGGCGATCGTCCGCATTTTTTCACCCACCGCATTGGCTGTTTCGCCGCCGACATTGGCGTCCACCTCGTCGAAGACGAGCACCGGAATCTGGTCTTGAACGGCCAGAACGGTTTTGATCGCCAACATGGCCCGGGCCAACTCGCCGGACGACGCAATGGAGCGCAGCGGTTTGGCCGGCTCGCCGGGGTTGGGCGCGAAGTGGAACTCGATGGTGTCGATGCCGGCCGAGCCGGGCTGGGGATGAGGCGGCGGGTTGCGTGCGAGCGACACGATGCGCACGTCAAATTCGCTCCGCCGAAAGCCGAGGTCGGCCAGTTGTCCGCTGACGGCGCGGGCGAGTCGGGCGCCGCACTCACGGCGGCGGGCGGAAAGGTCGAGCGCGGCGTCCCAGAGTTCGGACGACACCCGGGCCAATGCGAGCTCGAGTCTGGCCAGTTCTTCCGAGCGCCCTTCGAGTTGTTCGAGGCGCCTGGCGGCCTCCTCGCCAAATCGCATCACCGCATCGATCGAGTTGCCGTATTTGCGCTTGAGAGTCTGAATCAGGTTGAGACGTTCTTCGAGACCCTGCAGACGAGCCGGGTCGAGATCGATGCGCTCCGCATAACGGGACAAGTCCCTCTCGAGATCGCGCAGGGAGGCAATCCCCTGCTCGAAGGCGTCGAGCAACGGCCTGGCATCGGAATCTGTGCGATCGAGTTCCTGCAACAACCGCCCGACCGCGCCAGCCTGGCTCAGCACCGAGCCCTCCTCGCCTCCGAGGGCATCGGCCGCGGCCTGTGCAAATTGAAGCCGCTGGGCGGCGCTGCTGGCGCGCTGGTATTCGCGCGCGACGGTTTCCTCCTCGTCGGGAGAGAGTCGGGCGGCGGCAATCTCGGCCGTCTGATGACGGAGGAGATCGAGCTGTTGGGCGTAGGCGCGGTCGTCGATGATCAGATCGGCCTTCTGCGTCTCGAGGGCATCCCGTTCGCGCACCAGAGCTTCGACTGAGGCACGGCGCGCGTCGAGCACGCCGAACGCATCTAGCAGGGCGAGTTGGCGGCTCGGGTCGAGGAGAGACTGGTGCTCGTGCGGCCCATGCAAATCGACCAGCCAATCCCCCACGCGCGAAAGGGTCTGGAGCGTGGTTGGCGTCCCGTTGACGAACTGGCGGTTGGCGCCGGAGGCGGTGAACGTCCTCTTGAGAATCAGTTGTCCGTCGGCGCACGAATCCAGGCCCTGGTCGTCGAGCGACCGCTGGAAAGCGCGGCTCATAAGCGTTACGTCGAACACCGCCTCGACGGCACAGCTCTCCTGGCCGCTCCGAATGAGGCTGCGGTCCGCGCGTTCGCCCAAAACAAGACCCAGCGCGCCCAGAAGGATCGACTTGCCGGCGCCGGTTTCGCCGGTGATGGCCACCAACCCGGACGGGAGTTCGAGGGTCACTTCGGACACCAATGCCAGGTTGCGGATGCGGAGCGTGGTCAGCATCTCAAGACTTTTCGTTCGCGCCCAATGTGTCGGGTCTGCTAGGTTCAGGCAAAAGAAAACATGTCGTTTCGTCTGACTTTCCTGGGCACCGGGACGTCGCAGGGCGTCCCGATGATCGGCCGGGACTATCCGCCCGCGTTTCTCGCCAATCCGCGGAATCATCGCTTGCGACCGTCGGTGTATGTCGAGACCGACGCCGTCAGATTTGTCATTGATACCACCCCGGAGTTCCGTCTGCAGATGCTGCGCGAACGCATCGGATGGCTGGACGCCGTCCTGTTCACTCACGGCCACGCCGACCACATCATGGGACTCGACGATTGCCGTCGGATCTGCGATGTGCGCCCCGGCCCTTTGCCGGTTTACGCTTCAGCCGCCACCCTCGCCGATCTGAAACGGGTGTTCTATTACGCCTTCGACGGACGGCCAATTCCCAAAGGCTACTTCAACCCCGACCCGCATGTGATCGAAGGTCCGTTCCGGATCGGCGATCTGGATGTTCTCCCCTTCAACCTGCCGCACGGACGATTTGTCACCACGGGGTTCGTCTTCTTGCAGGGGAACAGCAAACGCCTGGCCTACTTCAGCGACTGTAAAGAAGTGCCCGCCCCCGCCGCCGAAGCGGCCCGAGGTGTCGAGGTCGCTGTCCTCGATGCCCTCCGTCGGACGCCTCATCCGACTCACATGAACCTCGATGAAGCCCTGACCGCGGCCCGACGGATCGGGGCCGGGCGGACATTCTTCACCCATTTGACCCACGAGTTCGATCATGACACTGATCAGGCCGAACTGCCCAAAGGCGTTGCCTTCGCATACGACGGATTGAAACTCGAGTTGAAATGACTCTCTCAGCCCGCACACTGACAGGTCTGCTCGCCGGCTTCGCCATCCGGCTCTGGGCGGGCGGCGATGAAGTCGTTGTCGTCTACAACACGGAGTTCCGACCCGATTCGCGCCTGGTGGCCGAGCACTACGCCGAGAAACGCGCGGTGCCCGACAGGCAAGTCATCGGGCTCAGCCTGCCACGGGCCGAGGGGATGACACGAACCGAATTCGAGAAGCGCCTGCAGGAACCGCTGCTGGCCGCTCTCGAGCAGCGGGGACTGCTCACGTTCTACGACCAGATCGTGCCTGCCACAGGCAACCTGCCAGGGCGCGTCGTCCGTCTCCCCGTCGCCGCCACGGTCCGTTACGTCGCCCTTTGTTACGGAGTTCCTGTGCAGATTCTCGAAGACGCGAAGCCGACCGGCACAAACAAAACGTTGCTGCCCGCCCAGAGACGGGCTGCGGCCGTCGACAGCGAGTTGGCCTTGTCGCCCGCTCTTTATCAGAGACTGCCGATCGAGGGCGTGCTGCGCAATCCGTTCATGGGAACCGAGGCGTTGTCCAGACTCGATCCAAAGGGCGGCCTTCTCATGGTGACGCGACTGGACGGTCCCAGCGGCAGCGTGGCCCGGAACCTGGTCGACAATGCCATAGCCGCCGAAACACATGGCCTCTGGGGCCGCGCCTATTTCGATGCGCGCGGCCTGACCAAAGGCGGCTATAAGGTGGGCGATGACTGGATCATTGCGGCGTCCGCAGCCGCTCGCCGCCACGGTTTCGAGACGGTTTTGGACCGAGACCCGGCCACCTTCGGCCCAGGCTATCCCATGCCCCAGACGGCGCTCTACGCCGGCTGGTACGACCAGGCACCCTCGGGCCCCTTCGCGCAATCCACGGTCGAGTTCATGCCCGGCGCCATCGCTTACCACATCTTCTCCTACAGCGCGCGCTCGATCCGCACCGCCGACACATGGGTCGGATGCCTGCTCGACCGCGGCGCCACCGCCACCGTCGGGTTCGTCACCGAGCCGTATCTCGAATCCACCATCGACGTCGGCATCTGGTTCAGCCGTCTGATCGAATCCGGCGCGACCTTCGGCGAGGCTACCTACGCCGCCCTTCCCTCTCTGTCCTGGCAGACCACCGTGATCGGCGATCCCCTCTATCGGCCTTTCCCGATTCGCACCGACAGCTCTCCTGCGCGCCCGCCCGCCCTGCCCGAATCGCTTGTTCCGTGGTCCCGTCTGCGGGAGATCAATCTGCGCCTGGTGCGCGGCGACACGCCCACCCGAGTCCTTGAAGAGTTGGCGCGCGCCCCGGAGACTCGATCGAGCGCTTTGCTCGAACAGAAGCTGGGCGACTTGTGCGAACAGGCAGGGAAGCTCGATGACGCCGTCGAGGCCTATCGCCGCGCCCTCGCGTTGCGCCCCAGCGACCAGCAACGCGTTCACCTTCAGCTCGGTGTCGCCCGACTCCTCGTCGCCCTGCGGCAATCGGACGCCGCCATTTCGGCTTACGAGCAGTTCCTCAAGCAGAATCCGAAGTACCCCGATCGGATCGGCATCTATCGCAAGGCCCTGCTCCTCGCCCGCGAGATCAATAGCGAATCGCTCATCCGGCGTTACGAGGCCGAAATCCAGTACCTCACTCCGCCGCCCCCCGCCACCAACGCCCCGCCGCCGGCGTCGAAAGCCCCGGTCCCAGCCAAATCGAAATGAACTCGCGCTTACCCCTGTGGCCCTTGTTGATCGACCTCCGCCAACAATTCCCGCCCTCGAAAACACTCGACCTGGACCGGGTCGCCCAGGAGGCCACTGCCGCAGTTGTTCAGCACCTCAAACCCGGCGCGCGCGTGGCCGTCGCGGTCGGCAGCCGTGGCATCGCCAACCTCCAGACAATCGTGCGCGCGGCGGTGCGCGCGCTCGAAGCGGCCGGCGCCCGCCCGTTCATCCTCCCGGCGATGGGCAGCCATGGCGGCGGCACGTCCGAAGGACAGGTCGCTCTGCTGGCGGATTACGGGATTACGGAATCGGCTGTGGGTGTTCCCATTCGCCCTTCGATGGAGGTCCAGATTGTCGGCAGCGTGATTCCCGGTTTCGATCTGTGCGTCAGCCGCGAGGCGCTGTCGGCAGACGGCGTGCTCCTGATCAACCGGATCAAACCTCACACCGACTTCGCCGGATCGATCGGGAGCGGTCTGCTCAAGATGCTGGTGGTGGGTTTGGGCAAACAGGCTGGAGCGGCCCAGTTCCACGCAGCCGCGTGCAGGCTGGGATACGAGCACGTCCTCCGCGCCCACAGCCGCGCACTGCTCGAGACCGTTCGCATCATCGGCGGTCTGGCCATCCTTGAAGACCAGCGACACCAAACGGCCCGCATTGACGCGGTCCGCCCCTCGGACATTGAAGCGCGAGAACCCCTGCTCTGCGACGAGGCCAGCGCCATGATGCCCGGGTTGCCATTCGACGACATCGATCTCCTGATTGTGGATCGCATGGGGAAGAACCTGAGCGGAACCGGCATGGATCCGCGTGTCATCGGACGCTCGATCCACGGGTATTCGCTGGCCGAAGAGACACCCCGATCCGGGCCCCGCATCCGGCGCCTCTTCGTGCGCGACTTGACGCCCGAAAGCCATGGCAATGCCATCGGAATCGGGTTGGCGGACTTCACCACCACGCGCCTGGTTCAGGCCATGGATCGCGGGCTCACCACGGTGAATTCTCTGACGGCACTGTCGCTGCAAGGAGCCAAAATCCCCCTCCACTTCCAGACCGACCGCGAGGTCCTTGAAAAGGCCGCCGCAACGCTCGGGTTGGCAAATATGCAGAACGCCCGCATCGTGCGCATCCTCGACACTCTCCACCTCGAGCATCTGGAAGTCTCAGTCCCGCTCGCCCGCGAAATCGAGGGTCGGCCAGGTCTCGAAACGTCCGGAGACCCGCATCCATTCGAGTTCGACGCCGCAGGGAATCTGGCGGGTTAGCCCTTCTTCCTTCCGCGGCTCTCACGGAACGGGATGGGTCTTGGTCCCGGCACACCCCCGTCCAACTGCTTCACCAGCCACTCCAATCCAGCCAGGTTGTCGGCCAATCGTTCCTCGGCGTCTTCTTCCGTGTGGTTCAGGATGCCGACCGGCCCGCGCCAACCGCTGTCGCGGATCGTCTTGAGAAGCGAGAGATCCAGGTCGCCTTGGCCGAGCGGAAGGATTTTCTTTCCGACGGCGTCGCCGCCGCGCGTCATGCCGTTGAGGTTGAGAGCCAGCAGATGCGGTTTCATCCGGTCGAGCAGGGCGGGAAAACGGTCGAGGTGCTCGTGGCCGTGGTGAAGATTGTACACGATCCCGACGTTTGTGACGCCCTGGGCGCGCAGGCGCTCGATGATGGCGATCTGGTTGTCCGGATCGCCGAACCAGCCGCCATGATTGTAGAGCGCCACCGTGCACCCAATCCGCCCGGCGGCCTCCGCGATCGAACGCACCCGCCTGGCCTCGTCCTCGACTCGGGCACGCGCGGCCTCCGCCCCGCTCACCGCTTCCCCGCCGCCACTCACCCAGAGCTGGGCCTTGATGTCGTGGCGACGCAGGACCTCGAGGATGAGCCGCGCCTCGTCGTTCAGGACCGTTGGGAACCACCAGGCGAGAAGTCGGACATTGCGCTGCTTGAGAGCCTCCATCTCGGCATCGAAGGTCGGAATGTGCTCGGCCCGATAGTCGTAGGCGAACAGACGCAGTCCCAACCGATCGAGCATCGCCGCGCGCTCGGTCGGGCCCCGCTTGAGAGCGTCGAAAGGGACAATGCACCATGCGACAAGATTCGTGCGGGCGAAGAGTTGGTAATCCTGGGCCAAGGCTGCGAAGGCGCCCAACCAGAGCCCCAGGAGACCCAGGCGCCAGCTTCGGAGCGGATTCATTGGCTCAATCTCAAGCGGTCGCGGGCGCCGGCGCGGTCAGGCCGGGCGGAAGCTTGGGCGGGACCGGTTTGGCGATCTCCGACAGCGGGGTTGCCGCCTGCGCGCCGGTGGGAGGTCCGGTCTGAGGCGCGGGAGGGGGCGGGGTGAGCCGCCCCGTGCGGACGATTTCCTCGACCTGGGCGCCTTCGAGCGTTTCGTATTCAAGCAGCGAAGTGGCGATCAATTCGAGCTTGTCGCGGTTGCCGTAAATGATCTCGCGAGCCCGCTGGTAGCACTCGTTGGTGATCCGTTTCACTTCCGCATCGATGTCGCGTGCCGTCTCCTCGCTGTAATCCTTGCTCCGCACCATGTCGCGTCCGAGGAAGATGTACTCGCTGTCGTCGCCGTACTGGACCATCCCCAGCTTCTCGCTCATGCCGAAACTGCAGACCATCGACCGTGCCATTAGGGTGGCTTGCTGGATGTCGCCCGCCGCCCCGGTCGAGAAATCGCCCGAGATGATCTCCTCGGCGATGCGCCCGCCCATCGTGACGGTGATCAAATCGAGCAGCTCCTTGCGGCCCCGGTTGAGGATGTCGTCTTTGGGGAGGTACATCGTCGCGCCGAGCGCCTGGCCGCGCGGAATAATGGTCACCTTGTGCAGGGGGTGAGTGTGTTCGAGCAGAACGTTCACAAGGGCGTGCCCGGCCTCGTGCCACGCGGTAAACCGCTTCTGCTCCTCGGTCATCGCCAGGCTGCGACGCTCGCGCCCCCAGCGCACCTTGTCGCGCGCCTCCTCCAACTCGGCCATGGTGATCGCCTTCTTGTTGAAACGCGCCGCCAGCAGGGCCGCCTCGTTCAACAGATTCGCCAGCTCAGCGCCCGAGAATCCCGGCGTCCCGCGCGCAATCACCGACAGGTCCACGTTCGGCGCCAGCTTCACGTTCTTCGCGTGCACTTTCAGAATGGCCTCGCGCCCGCGCACATCCGGCAGATTCACCGTGATCTGCCGGTCGAAACGCCCAGGACGCAGCAGCGCCGGATCGAGAACGTCCGGGCGATTGGTGGCGGCGATGATGATGATGCCGTCGGTGGTGTCGAACCCGTCCATCTCGACCAGGAGCGCGTTGAGCGTCTGCTCCCGCTCGTCGTTCCCGCCGCCCAGCCCGTGCCCACGGCTCCGGCCCACGGCGTCGATCTCGTCGATGAAAACCAGGCAGGGCGTGTTCTTGCGCGCCTGCTCGAACATGTCGCGCACACGGCTCGCACCCACACCGACGAACATCTCGACAAAATCCGATCCGCTGATGTTGAAGAACGAGGCGTCCGCCTCGCCCGCAATCGCTCGAGCCAGCAGCGTCTTGCCCGTCCCCGGCGGCCCCACCATCAGGATGCCCTTCGGTATGCGGCCCCCAAGCTTCTGAAACTTCTTCGGGTCCTTGAGGAATTCAACCAGTTCAGACACCTCATCCTTCGCTTCCTCGATGCCCGCCACATCCTTGAATGTCGTGCGATTCTTCTCCTTGTTCAGCAGCCGCGCCTTGCTCTTGCCGAAGCTCAGCGCCCCTTTGCCCGCCATCTTGATCTGCCGGATCAGGAAGAAATAGATCAGGGCGGCAATCAGGACAAACGGGAGAATACCGTAGAATAGGTTCACCAACATGGTGTTCGGCTCGTCCGCCTTGAACTTGCCCGTGCGGAGCAACTGGTCCTCGAGAGCCTCCGACAGGCGTGTCTCCACCTTGAATGGCACCGGCTCGGCCGTCTTGCTTTCCCGGGAATCGACATACTTGCCTCTGATCTCCCGCCGCAAGGACTGCGGATTGTAGTAAATGGTCGCTTCCTGAATCAGATCGTTCTCGACCAGATTCAGAAATTCGCGGTGATTCAACTCCTTGAACCGCGATTCCGTGCGGTCTTTGAAGAAAACCAACAGCGGTATCAACGTCAGAATGGCTAGCCAAAGAAGCCACGTCCGCGGAGGAACGCGCGGATCATGCCCGCGCTTTTCCTTCGGCCCCGACTCGTTGCGCTTGTCTTCGTTCACATCGTCGCTCTTCAATGCTTCCTAGCCTACCATTCGCCTTATGCCACTGCAACCGTTTGACGCGTCATTTGACGCGCCGGTCACCCCTCCCGGCTCCAACGCCATTCAAGCCACCTTCGCGTCTCGGGCCTGATTCTGAACCTCTCGGCCATCCGCAGCCCCTCCACCCAAAAAAGCTCCCCCTCCGCCGTTAGCGCGATCGCCCGCCGATGCCTCTCCGATCGGGGCACGCCACCGTTCACAAACAAATCCTGCAGCTTCACGGCGGATTCCTGTCCGATCGGACAAAACCGGTCCCCCGGTTGCCAGTGCCGCAGCATAATGGCCGATCCGACCCGATCCGCGTCGAAACTCTCCCAGTGCCGGCGCCGGGCCACTCTCTCCTTGCCGCGCCGCGTCACGACCCGCCATACCACCGTCATTCCGCCAAAAACAATCCTCCCCGAATCCCCGTCTAATCGCACCGAATGCCGTTCCCCGCGAAACCGCACCCCGGCAGTTCTTTCGACTTCAACATGCCCCCGGACATCGCTCCGGACGGTCAAGCCCGGACCGATCGTCCGGGACACGCCCGGCTCCGTTCGAAGAGCCTCGACCAACTCGAACTCCGGCTCGATGCCGGACTCGATCAACTGCTGGACCAGGATGCGGCGTTGGACAGCCGCGTGCAGCGCACCGAACGCCGCCCGCCGCCGCGCTCCCCGCCACCTGCGAGCCAGATCGTTGACCAGATCGGCCTCCGCGCCAACAAGCGCCGCCGTTCTCGCCACCGTAGCCGCCAACCCGCGTCCGACACGCCGCCTCAGCTTCGGAACGATCTCGATCCGAAGCCAGTTCCGACTCATGTCGGCGCACGCATTGCTCCGATCTTCGCGCCAGGACACATCAGCACGCCCGGCCCACTGGCGCAACGTCGCCCGTGTTTGCCCCAGGAGAGGGCGAACAAGCTGGATCGTGGGATTCGCGGGCGACGGCCCGAGCCACTTGATGCCCGCCAGCCCTTCCCCACCCGCCCCCCGCAACAGGCGCAACAGGACGGTCTCGATCTGGTCGTCAGCGTGCTGGCCGAGGGCGACTTTCGAGCAACCCGACTGCGCAGCCACCTCGGCCAGAAACCGGTGCCGCGCCTGGCGTGCCGCCATTTCGAGCGAGACCCCAGGCTGACGCTTCCGCAGCGCACTGTCGGCCCATCCCACCACACACGGCCATCCCAGACGCCATGCGCTGTCGCGGACCAGCGCCTCGTCCCGATCCGCCTCCCAGCCGCGGAGCCCGTGATTGAAATGGGCCATGATCAACGACCAAGCGGATTCAGAAGCGAGTTCATCAAGCAACCGCAACAACACCATCGAATCGAGTCCGCCCGAGACCGCCACCACAATGCGCTCGCCGCGCTCGAAGAGCCGGCGCGTCAGGATGGCCGTCCGGACTTCAGCAAGCAGGTCAGTCATGGCAAGAACATTAGACCGCTCCGAGCATTGCAGCGCAATGGCCCGAGGTCCGCGCGGCAAGCCGCGGACCTCAGAGGGACGATCTCGAGAGAATCCTCGATCCCGTCAACGCAGCACACAGACCTGACGCGTCTGTAACGAGCTTCACCGGTCAAGCATCCCAAGAACACGCGAGACCCGCGTCACGAGTAGACGAGGAACAGGACAAGATTGAGCAAAAGGACGGCGATCACCACACCCCAGAGGAGGCGTTTGGCGGACTTTGCATCGTCTGGCTGGCTCATCAGGCGCTGACCGCGTCTAGGCTTCTTCGACGACCTTCAGTTCGAGGGTGGCAGCCAACTCCATCACCGCGTTGCGGAAATCGCCATAGCAGGTGACCCGATGCCAACCCCATTGGTCCCAATACCGGAACAATTTCTCGATGTCGCCAATCGGTTCGGCGCAGAGCTTGGTCCGGCAGGCCCGGTCGTCCAAATCGTTCGCCACCGTCCGCGCGCGATGCATGACGACCTCCTTCCGCTTCTGGTCGAACTGAACCGTGGTTGTGAGGTAACCAACCGGCAGAATGGACCGGACGGATGCGCCCTGACGATCCTCGGAATGCGTCATGATATCGAACGGACTCGCTTTGCCGCGCGGGCCGAACGGCTTGTTCGACGCCACGCAATGGGCATAGACGATTTCGCGCTTGGACGTGTCGATCACCGGATCGGAAATGTAGCCGGGCCGGCCATGGCTCAGGATGGTCAGAATGATCATGGCCGACGTGGACCGCACGTCGGCTTCGCACGCGCCAACCATGCCTTCGTTGAGCAATTGATGGAAACCGAGGCACGGATAGGCATGGATATGCCCGCCGTAGAAACCGCCCAGGCAATCGATCGTGATCGCGTTGGCGATGTACTTCTTGAGCAGCGCCTTCTGGGCCAGATACATCGCCGCACTCTCTTCAAGCGTCTTGCGCGTCACATCCGTGATGTCCGTCGCCTCCCGCTGCCAGCGATCCGCCAACGCCCCCGCCTGGTCCTTGTCCGCGCTCTTCCACGCGTCGTTCAACTCCGCAAACGCCACGTTGTAAACCGAAATGCCCAAAACAGGCTCCGCCCACCCCGATTCCGTACCCCGCACCGCCAGAATCCGCGATTCCTTCATCTGGCGCAGACACTCGGGAATCGCCGTGGTCGGCATCGGGTCCGGGACGATGCCCGACGTGCTCGGAAAAGGCGTCCGCCCACGCCGTGCAACCGATGTCACTTCGCTAAAACGCCTCGCGGACAGCCCTTCCTTCATCAGCCCAAAACACTTAACTGCCTCGACCAGATCGTCCGCACTCGACGAGGATACGAAACCGACGTTGCCGGCCCCCTCGCGCAAGAACGCGGCGTTGTAGACCAGGAACCCGCCGCTGCCGCCATACTTGAAATCCACGTACAGAACCGGCTTGCCCGTAGCCGCGATCGTCTGGACCACACGGTTCCAGCAGTTCATCTGACAGACGATGTAGCCCTCAATCGATGCCGATTCATCGGCCGCCAGTATCTCCTTGGCCTGCTCCGGACCCGTAGCCATCGATGCCAGGAATTCGAACTCCGGACACCGCTGAGCCAGGATTGTTCCAATTGCCTCCATCACAGGCCGGAAATCGAACCCTTTGTTCGGCCAATCCGGACCTGGCTGAACCGGTGCGTGCAGGGCGTAGATGATCCGAATCTTCACCTTCGGCGCAGTCACCTCGGCGCTGCGCGACCACCCGGGAAGTGTCAGCGCCCCCGCCGCCGCGGCGCAACGCGCGCAACCCGAAAGAAATCGACGTCGACTGACGCCGCAGCTCGAACACTGGAGAAACGATCGGTCGGTCTTCATGATTTGCCCTTCTTATGCCCAACGTTGTTTGCCCATACTGCTCTTCACACGCGTCACACGCGTCGCCCGCCGATCGCGCCTGCCGCCCGGCGGACACTCTCCGCCGTGGCCCGGACTCCCGTCCGGACTCGCCTTCAGCCGCCGCCCGGGCCAGACAATGACGCTCACGGGCTTCACCAGCAAGGTTTATGGCGCGAGCCGGCAGAGTCAAGACAACCGTACGCCCCAACGACCAAATGGATGTAGACAAGCGAGGAGGCGGGGAAAAGGCGTCGAGTGGGAAGAGAGAGCAACAGGCAACCGTTCGCCCCACGGTCATTCTGTTTAGATTTCGAGAGGGTCGCCATAAGCCGGCCCAGGGCAGGCCCCGACGCGGCGGAGGGCCATCGCCCTGGGCAAACAGGGAGACCCCATTGACGTTCCACAGACCTTGACGAGCGCGGTGTTGACTGCCATTGTCGGCGAACGTATGACAAAGACGAAGGAACATCGCATGAGTCTCAGGTTAAGCAAGGACGAGTACGACGATTTGACCTCGGGTCTGAAGCCCAACGCGAACCTGAATGCCTTTTGCGTCCCGCTTCTGGTCGCTGGCGCACGACGGCGCCGATTCCCTGGCATAGACTTCCGCGAGGCGGGTGAACGACAGGTTGCCTGGCTGGCAGGCACACGCTGGCCGGTGTGGATGGTGATCGATCTCCTCGACGAACTGAAGGGCGACGTGGTCGCAGCCGCGAAACACATGCGCCAACCCGCCGCCCTGGTCCGCGTGGCGGCCGCTTATGCCAAGGCGTACGCGGATGAAATCGAGGCCGAGCGCGACCTGGCTGCCGAGCGCGGTGAGTTGGCTGGTCTCGCGCAAGTGTTGCCTCACGTCGAGTCGCTGTGAAACTGATGCTCGATGTCCATCTCGACCCGAAGTTGGCGGACGCTCTGCGCCGGCGCTGGCCCAAGTTGGACGTCCAGTCGGCCACGCAGCATGGCCTGGCCGTGCTTTCGGACCCACTTCTCCTCGAGATTCTCGCTGAAGAAGATCGCGTGCTCGTGACCCGCGACGTGAACACCATGCCTGAACACGTGAAGGCGCGCATGTGCGCCGGACGCACGCATGGGGGCGTGGTTTTCGTTCCCAGGACGATCGCTCAGGCCGACACCCGCCTGCTCCTGCGCAGGTTGAATGAACTGATTGAGCGGGAAGGCAAGGCGGACTGGCGCTCGCGCGTCTTCTGGCTCAGAGCTTGATCCCGCCTCTGCCGAGATCGTGCGATCTTCAGCATTCTGCTGGCTGGCAAGCACGCTCTAGTTACCGCAATGCAGCTTCAGTAGACTGCCAAACCACCTCTCCGTAGCCCGAGCCCGCTTCCTTTCGATCGTCAAGGCTGCGAACCCGCCCCCATTTCCAATTTCCAGCCGCGAAAGAACACAAGGACCACAAAGAAGGGACATGCCGGCTTTGCGCTCTTTGCGTTCTTTTGCGGGCAAAGACCTCCCCCCGAAAACAGGCCGCTCCAACGGAGGTGTGTCAGCGAGAAGATCGGCTTCGTCAGGCGCCGAAAGCAGCAGCGTTCAGCAACGCTGAAACCTGAACCGAGAACCTCCGACCCTTTTCCGGATTCCGTGAGAATGCAAAAGCAGTTGCGATAAACTAGTTGACTGGTAGCTTTGCGCCGTGCAAGCCATAGGACTGTTCGAAGCGAAAACGAAGTTCTCCGAGATTTGTGAGCGAGTCGCCGCCCAGGGCGTCGCGGTCGTGGTCACGCGGCGCGGCAAACCGCTGGTCAAGATCGAGCCGATCCCATCATCCCGCTCAAGACCCGCATCCGTTTGGGATCGGCGCGCCGAGTTCGAAAAGCGCCATGGCCGGTTCACCGAAGATTTCACCCTGCCGCCGCGTCAGCGGCAGACCTGGCGCCACCCCCTCGACGACTGATACCATGCCCTCCTGTCCGGCCGTGTCTGCCAGGTTGTGCCGAAGCCAGGACCGCGCGCCCGCACGCGTCCGACGATCGAACTTCAACACCTCACCTTCCAACACACCGTGCCGTCGCACCTTCTGGACACCTCGGTCTATTGCCAGCCTCTCAAGCCAAAGCCGCTGCTCTCCGTGCAGCAGCGGTGGCAGGAACTCGGAGACGCCGCCCTGGCCACCTCGGCCATCAGCGAAGCCGAACTGCTCTATGGACTCGCCTGGAAACGGTCGGCCCGGCTGCAGGCGCAGTACGACCACCTGCTCAAGAACCGGCTGCACATTCTGCCTGTCGACACCGCCATCGCCAGAAGCTTCAGCCAGATCAAGAGCGCTTGCCGCAGAGCAGGCTTCGTGGCCTCGGACTTCGACTTCCTCATCGCCGCGACTGCCAAGATTCATGGCCTGGTTCTCGCCACGCTTAACGTGCGTCACTTCAGCGGCATCGAAGGCTTGCCGGTCGAGGACTGGTCCCACGCCTGACCAGTTCGCAGGTCCCGTTCTTCCCCTCCAATCGCCACTCGCCGTGCTGCGCCTGGTCGACATCCTTTCCCGCAGACACTAATGGCCGACCGTACCCTGCTGACCATTTCCAGCCGCCAAAAACGCACAGGCGGGCTGGAGGTTTGACACACCGTTGCCGGTGCGCGACACTGCTCCCATGACAATTGCCTTGGCGAAAGACGTCGAGGACTTCCTGCAAGAGCAGGTCCGCGCCGGGGTCTGTGCGGACGCCAGTGAATTGGCCAATGACGTCCTGCGCTCCGTGATCGAGCAGCAACGCCGGCCGTTGGAAGTCACGCCGGAGCTTGAGGCTTGGCTACTTGAAGCCGCTGACAAACCCGCCACGCCGCTCACCAGGGCGGACTTCGACGGCATCCGCGGACGCGTGCGAGCGCGCACCCAAGCCTCCACGACATGACCGTCCGCAAAACGGACGACTTCATCGCCGACGTCCAGCGGCAGACCGTGGCGCCTTCTTCTGCCGCTTGTTTTCTTTGCGCTCTTTGCGTCCCTTGCGGCTAAAGCAAGGACCGGATTAGCCGCGAAAGAACACAAGGACCACAAAGAGCCACAGGGCCGCCATAAGCCGGCCCAGGGCAGGCCCCGACGCGGCGGAGGGCCATCGCCCTGGGCAAACAGGGTGAAGAACGGACAGCTCGGCGACTGGCGCTCTCGGGACTGCAGGTTGACAGAACCAGTTCGCTGACCTCATGTTCTCGGCGTGATGAGCGTCACACTTGAACTGGACCTGCCGGAGTCCATCGCCGCCCAGGCGAAGGCCAAGGGTCTCCTGGACCCCAAGCGCGTCGCGACCCTCATCGCGCGCGAACTCGCTTCGGACACCGGCTCGCGGAGCTTCTTCGAGATCGTGCGCCAGATTCGAGCTCAGCCCGGCGTGCCGACGAGCCCGGAGGAAATCCAGGCCGAAGTGAAAGCGGTTCGGGCGGAGAAGCGGGCGCGTGAAGCTGGTCGCTGACACCAACACGTTGGTTTCGGCTTCGCTCTGGCAAGGGCCGTCGGCGCGGCTGCTGGAGGCCGTGGCCAGTGGCAAAGTGGAACTGGTGTTGTCTCCCGCTTTGCTGGCCGAGTTTGCCAGCGTCATGGCGCGTCCCAAGTTCGTTGGGCGCATCGCCGCGCAGGGCACAACAGCAGACGAACTCGCGCGCAAACTGTCGGAGGAGGCGACCCTCGTCGCGCCAGGGCCTTTGTCCCTTCCACCGGAATTGCGCGACCCGGACGACCTGCCCGTCCTGGCCTGCGCAGTCACGGCCGAGGCGGAGGCCATCGTGTCAGGGGACCAGGACTTGCTGACCATGGGCTCCTTCCAGGGCATTCCCATCCTCAACGCACGCGAGGCGCCGCACAAGCTCGGATTGGAATGCTGATGAGTGTTCACGATCTCCGAAAGAACACAAGCAACACAAAGAAAGGGACTTGTCAGCTTTGCGCTCTTTGCGTTCTTTTGCGGCTAAAGACCTCCGCCGCAAGACGAGCCGCTCTAACGGAGGTGCGTCAGCGAGAAAGTCAGCTCCGGCAGTCAATACACGAACTCCCATCTCCCATCTCCCATCTCTCATCTCCGCGCTCTCTGTGCCTCTGTGGTTGATCCCCCTCGCTGACTGTCATCGCGCGGAATGAACCACAGAGACACAGAGGACACGGAGAAAACCATGACCGGGCAATCTGTGTTCCGCCCCGAATCTGTGAGGGACGGACTCCACACCGATTCAGGACGGAACACAGATTGATCCCGAGACTGACCGAATGGGACTTCCGGAAATATCCCTGCCTCGAAAGCCCCCAACCCCAGCTCGGCTACGCTCCAGAGGTTTTCTTCCGCAGACCGCAATTGCCGACCGTACCCTTCCGATCCGATTCCCAGCCGCGAAAGAACACAAGGAACACAAAGAAAGGGACTTGTCGGCTTTGCGCTCTTTGCGTTCTTTTGCGGCTGAAGACCTCCGCCGCAAGACAAGTCGCTTCAACGCAGGTGTGTCAGCGAGAGAGTCGGCTCCGACAGTCGATACCCGAACTCCCATCTCCCATCTCCGCGCTCTCTGTGCCTCTGTAGTTCATCCCCATCGTTGACTGTCAACGTGCCGATTGAACCACAGAGACACGAAGAGCGCGGGGCAGTAGGTCTCCGTCGCCAGCGTCTCGCAACGAATTGCATACCAACGCGTTCATTCATGGACAAGCGGCGGTCGAGGTGGCGCGAGCGTCTGAACTGCTCGCCTGCGCTAAGCGAAGCGCGCCAGGCAGGCGCGCGCGTCATCACCGCTTTGCGTGGGACGTCACCGAAGACCGTCTTCACAAAGCAGCGGTGAACCGCGCGCACTCCAACGGCTCCGCCCCCCTCGCGCTTGCCGTCCTCCAGTGCCCCCGACAGCCCACCCAATCCATTTGTCGCATATTCAGATGCGACCACATTGGCTCTCCCGTGAAACGATCTTGGCCCCACTGTGCCTGTACGCCACACGTCAACGTCCCCATTTGCAGCGTCGCCACCCAGGGCGAGGCCCACCCTGTCCGCACTGGGTGGGCAGAGAACTGGCGTGAGGGGAGAGCCTCGGTCAAGTGCGGCGTTGGCGAAGAGATCATGCTCCGGAGACAGACACCGTCTCCATCACCCGTCCCGCGGCCGCGGAACACCCTCTCCCGCCTGTCTGCGCCGAGGCTTCGGCAGGCAGGTCCGACGGGAGGGACGGGGTGAGGGACGACGTGACGCGCCTGGCAAAGGCCGCCCACAGGAGGCAGCCCATACCCGTCAGGAACAGCGCGTTCGCCGGCTCCGGAACCATCGTCAATTCGAGGCCCCAGGCGTCGAGATAATGAACTGATCCAGGGGCGAGATCGGCTACGAAGAGAGTCCAGGTCCCGTTTGGGATCATCCCCGTGAATGTTCCGAGCAATGCAGTTCGCGGATTCGTGTCGCGGACGGCATCCGGGTCCGTGGTCCGACCGTCCGGGGCCCAGTCGCCCGTCAGTGACTCGGTCAAACCCTGCTCCGGGTCCCCGGACAATGTCAGGCGATAGGTGTGGATGTCGCCATTGGGGGCATCATCCAAGAGCCGAATTCGCAGGCCTGGATCCCCGTAGCCAACACGGTTCGCTGCAGTGGTGCCAGGCCGATTCAGGAGGACGGCGTGGGCTCCGTCGAAATGCAGATACGCGTAGAGATCGCCCGTCCAATTGCCCGAGATGTCCAATCGCACCGTGACGGTCCGGACGGCCTGCGAGAGGCCCGAGACTTCGCGTTGTACGATGACTCCCGTACCTCCCCCGTCAGGCAGCTCGAGGTTCAATCCAGTGTCGAAGAAACCAAACTGGGCCTGCACACTCAATCCACCAAGCAATGTGCTCAGCCATGCCAGCCGCCGCCCAACCGATAATGCTCCGCCAAGTTTTCTCATACTGCTCGCTCCACCAGTTATCTGGTCATAGTCCCCTCACCCTTACCCTCTCTCGCCTGCCTGCGCCGGCCTGCGAACACGCGCCCTCCATAAACTAAGGCTCCGGCAGGCAGGAGAGGGCCGGGGTGAGGGCGCGCCGCCAAGCGATTCGAACTCATACGTCTTCACGGATAGACGATCCGATAGAACCGCCAGAATTGGTCCGTCGTCTGGTCGATAAACTGCACCTGGCCGGTCGGCGTGGCCGTCACAGATCGCAAGTACGCCCAGTACAGCAGGTCCTCAGACCACTGGGCTGTGTAGGTCCGGTTCGGAATCCCCATCATGTTAACCTCCACCGTCCCGTCCGGACCCGGTTTGATCCAGACCATGCTCGGCGTGGTTGTCGTTGCCGCACGGACCTCGATGAACACCGTCGCTTCCGCCCAGCCGCCATAAGGATCCGTGACCCGATAGTTGAACGAATCCATACCCACGAGCAACCGGTCCGGGAAGTACAACACCGCGTTTCCCTGGACCTCGACTATGCCCCGTTGCGCGGTGATGCTCCCCAGCAGCTCGAACGCGAGCGCGTCGCCGTCTGGGTCCGAGTCGTTCCCAACCAACTTGGCGATCGCCAGTGCAATCGGCATATCGGCGGTCGTCGCCGCCTCATCGTCAACCGCAACGGGCGGACGGTTCGCGGGGACAATCTCGACCGCCAAATCGACCGGTGCACTGTCGCCGCCCTGCCCATCGCTGAGGCTCAACTGAATGACCCGTTCGGGAGAGGCACCACGGATTTCTGTGTTCTGGAACGTCACCACCCGCACCACTTCCTCGACCACCTCGATAGTCGCCTTCGCATTGAAATCCACCGTCAACACGTTGGTCTCGCCGCTGAAAACCGTCAGGGTACCCACCGGAACCTCGCGGTATTCGACAACGTTCTCCGCGGTGACCGTGATGTTGGTTTGGGTGGCACTCGGTTCGGCCAATGCCAGCGCGTCTTTCTCCGTCCCGCCTTCAATCACCGCCACTGTCAATCGTCCCTGGTCAAATACCGTCGTGTCTTCGTCCGTTACCCGCGCCATGGGGTCGAGTTGGATGGGCCCGCTCTGCTCTGGATAAACGAGCCGATTGCTGGAGAGAACCAGCACAGGCGGCTCGCTGGCCGTGGGGTCGCGCACGATCACGGTGAACCCCCGCCGGTCGCTCAGGGCCGGCAGCCCGTTGTCGGTCACCGTCACGGTCATCCGGTTTGTGCTGGGTATCGGCGCGAGGCCGGGCTGCCAGGCGAACGTCCCCTCCGGTGTCACCGACGCGCCGGCTGGCGCGGGCGACTCGAGTTGGTACGCCAACCGGTCGCCGTCCGGGTCGATGGCTGTGATCGGGAACGTCAGACGATCGTTCGGCCCGATGGCCCAATTCGAGATCGGATCGAGAACCGGCGGCCGATTGGTCCGGGCCGGTGCGTCTTTGTATTGCAGCAGGTAATCGGCGCCCGCGGTGTTGTTCACATCGAAGAGGTTGACGTAGTAATCCCAGCGTAAGGCGTTGCGGTCCCAGGTCTGCGACAGCCATGCGTTTGGGCCGGGCAACAGCTTCCCGTCAGCGCGTTGGGCCAGGCGCAAGGGCTGCCGGCCCGCCAGCGGATCGATCAGCTTGATGAACAAGAAGCCCGGTATGGGCGCGGTGCGAACCCGGTACCGCCCACTGTCGGTCACGAGGCTCGAGGTTGCGGACTGGTCGTTCACCGCCGTGTCGGCGTTCTCGGATTCGTACACCCGCAGCTCGAAACCGTCTTTGACCAGGAAATCCCGGACCGCGTCTCGCCCCGGCAGGTCCACCAGCACATCTTGCACGAGGAAATGCGTCTTCGGCTGGGCGGTGATCAGCGAGGTCAACTGTCCGCCCAACTCAGCGGCGTGGGTGAAGTACGCCGTGAACTCGACAAAGCGCCCCGACAACGAACTGGTCATGATCCAGCGGGCCACGCCCGACCGATTCGGCGCGATGTCGCCGAAATCGGCCAGCAACGTCGGCTGCGCCGCCCCGCCATTCACCTCGCACCCGTGCAGCTTGAAGTCCACGAGTAAGCCCTGCTTGTTCTCGACGATGCGCGGCTGGGCGGAGTCGATCTTGAGCTTGCGCGCCGCGCCGAGCCCCGAGTTCTTCACCCGCACCCCTAGCGAGAAGGGGATGGGCGGTTCGACGAAGTTCTCCGTGAACGGGTCGTCGCCGTACACTTCGCTTGGCAGAAAGTAGTCCAGCGTCAGGGCCGGCATTGGTTTCACCAGGATGTCGTCCGGGTCCACTTCGACCTCGTTGTCCGTACCCCCGGCGCGGTACGTGAGCGTCGCCCCCACATAGTACAACTCACCTTGCGCGCTGCTACCCGCTGCGCCCGGCGCCGGGATGATCAGCCACTTGATCGTGCCGGAGGTGCCTCCCGCGATCGAGCTGGGAATACTGTAGCCATCCTGCAACCGGATGAAGAACAAGGCCGACGTGTCATTCGGATTGGAACTTGCTCTCACGGGTTGCCGATCCTTGTCGGCGAAGTTGACGTCCACACCGATGTTGTCGATCGGCATGCCGGTGACTCCGTTGTTGATTGTCATTCGCGCCTCGAACGCCTCGCGTTCGAGCGTCAATTCCTGGAGAATCTCGATCTTCACCCGGGCGCAGATCGAGTCTTGGGCCAAGGCTGAAGGCTGAAGGCAGAAGGCGAGGAGCCAAAAGCCGATCGGCAAGAGCTGGATCGGTAGTCGGTAGAACAAACCTCGAGAGCGGAAGTCTCGCGCTGACCGGCAACCTCCACGGTCCTCTGCTCGTAATGATCCCAGGCTCTTCATAAACGTGTGCCTCCATCTTCCAGTACGTTCGCTCCGTTTCCCACCCGCCAGCCAACCGCCGAGCGTGTCCGAGCGTCCTCCCTCTCCAATCGGACCTGCCTGCCGAAGCCTTGGCGGAGGCAGGTGGGAGAGGGCTGGGGTGAGGGGTCTTTGACCTTCACCCGGCAGCCCCATGTCATTTCATTGTTCACTGATCATCGTCCTCAGGCTCGTAGAGGTGTCCGCACTGCACCCTCACTCTGACCCTCTCCCGTCCAACGGGAGAGGGGACACGACCGACACCCTCCGCCCGCCCGCAAGCGCCCCGTTCTCCGAGCGCGTCCGAGCGTCCTCCCTCTCCCATCCGATGGGAGAGGGCTGGGGTGAGGGGTCTTTGACCTTCACCCGTGCAGTCCCATGTCATCTCACTGTTCACTCGACATCGTCCTCAGGCTCGTGCAGGAGTTCGCACGGCTCCCTCACCCTGACCCTCTCCCGCCTGCCTGCGCCGGCCTCCGAGGTTCCACCGATCCATAAACGCAGGCTTCGGCAGGCAGGGCCAACGGGAGATGGGACACGACCGACATCCTCCGCCCGCCCGCAAGCGTCCCGTTCTTCGAGCGCGTCCGAGCGTCCTCCCTCTCCCATCCGATGGGAGAGGGCTGGGGTGAGGGGTCTTTGACCTTCACCCGTGCAGTCCCATGTCATCTCACTGTTCACTCGACATCGTCCTCAGGCTCGTGCAGGAGTTCGCACGGCTCCCTCACCCTGACCCTCTCCCGCCTGCCTGCGCCGGCCTCCGAGGTTCCACCGATCCATAAACGCAGGCTTCGGCAGGCAGGGCCAACGGGAGATGGGACACGACCGACATCCTCCGCCCGCCCGCAAGCGTCCCGTTCTTCGAGCGCGTCCGAGCGCCCCCCTCTCCCATCCGATGGGAGAGGGCTGGGGTGAGGGGTCTTTGACCTTCACCCGTGCAGTCCCATGTCATCTCACTGTTCACTCGACATCGCCCTCAAGCTCGTACGCATGTCCGCACGGCACCCTCACCCTGACCCTCTCCCGTCCGACGGGAGAGGGCACACCACCGGCGCTTCCCGCCAGCCCGCAAGCGTCCCGTTCTTCGAGCGCGTCCGAGCGTCCTCCCTCTCCCATCGGACCTGCCTGCCGAAGCCTTGGCGGAGGCAGATGGGAGAGGGCTGGGGTGAGGGGTCGCTGACCTTCACCCGTGCAGTCCCATGTCATTTCATTGTTCACTGATCATCGTCCTCAGGCTCGTGCAGGTGTCCGCACCGCACCCTCACCCCGACCCTCTCCCGTCCAACGGGAGAGGGAAAGCCCTCGCCGCCGTTCGCCAAGTCGTGCCCTCATGTTCCAAACGACGCCAGCTTGTTCTCCCTCTCCCATCCGACCTGCCTGCCGACCTGTCCGCCGTATATCGAAGAGCGCAGACGGACGCCTTCGCCCTCTCGACACGTTCGCAGGACCAGTCAGCGCAGGCACGTGGGAGAGGGCGGGCCTTGGCCAACCGGCTTCGGCCTCGCAAGCCGGGCTGAGGGGCCTCACCCGTACACTTATAGGCATTGCACACAGGCCGCGCTTCGCCTCGCCGCGACAAAAGGAGGCATCGGAAACCGTCCCATGCGCACTCGCTCCTGCTCCCGCCCGTCCGCTATTCAGCCGTTGGTCCATGTCAATTGCCAATAGTAAGAACCGCCCCTTTACGTGCCAATTGTCATATGTATGGATCCGCCTCAATTGCCTCGCCAAAAACGTCTCGCTTCGCCCGCCTTGACCGTGTTGCCGACTGCCGAGCGTTTCCATCAGACTCCATTCCCTCTGGATCGTGCATGAACCGTCGCGTCCCTTCCCCCGTCATCCCGCAATCTGTTGTTCTATGGACCCGAGCCGATTGCCTTTCTTGGTTTTCGGCCCGCACCAGCTTTTCCAGGTGCATGTGCACCAGTCCGCCCCACGGAGACGCGAAGTCGGAGAAAACCACCCTTCAGAGTCCACCGTTCGTCTGCGGTCTGGCTTTGCATCTCTGTGTCAATACTGAGCAATAGGCCCGCAAGCATTTCATCACCTTTGCTGAGGACTGCTCAGGATCTGGTGCCTACTCTGATGGTTCGCATGACTTGATTCGATCACACTCAGCCTTGATGGCCGCCATACGTTGTTCCTGGACGCGAACGTACCATTCATCCGCGACCTCCGCCTGCTGATATCGAGCTCGTTCCTTTTGGCAGTGCGGATCTGGGTCGGTATAGTCATCAATCTCCCAGCGCGTGTTCGCCAAGTGCGTGTGCGCGAAGTACAAATCGTCGATGGCGGCTATCAGCTTTCTGTAACATTTTGCTTTCGGTTTGCTCACGCACTTGAGGTATGGTATAATTGCGGCATCGCGCATATTCCACATCGCTTTAACAATGTTCACATGCACTGTCTCATGATAGCGCGAAGAGCCGCGGCCGCTGCAACCGGGCCTGCTAGTCCACCACATAACGATCTTCAGGCTACACTCCACTTCCGGCATGGCATGCCCGTCGGGACAACTTTCCACAGAGCATTCACTGGGATTCAGTGTCGTGAACCTCCAGCCTTGTTGCCAACAAGTATGGCCGGCGGCTCCAGTGTCACCACAATATGGATGCGGCACTGGAGGGCTGTAGGCTTCAACGGATACTTCGCAAAGTCCAAAAGGGTCGCTGCGGTTGATGGGATCATTGAACAAGTATGCGTACAATGCGGAGCCACCATCTTCTGCAATCGGATCACGATTGAGCCATCGCCCCAGGCGGCTCGTATAGTATCTCCGACCAAAACTGATGAGATCAAATACGCGGATTTCATCCTTCGTTGCGAATCCAAAGGGTTGGTGCTGAGGTCGAGGATTATCCGTGGATCCAAACGGAGCATACTGCTTTGCATCCGAACCTGACGTCCAATACTCAAACCTTATGTCGCCGCGCGCGTCAGCAACAAGTTCGTGCAAGGTTCCTGCGGTCTTCACAAGAAGCAGTCCGCCAATTCCTCCGAGGCGATCTCGGCTTAAACTGATGTCTAGGCCGCGGGTAACGCGATAGGTTTCGGCGGGATCTATTGACAGTTGGGCAACGATGAGCGGTCCGTCGTAGATTAGTTTGCCAGCACCAGAAGCGTCCTCACGATTGAAACGCACTCGATGCCCAACGCCGTTGTAATGGAAGGTGGAATGTTGCAAGAGATTTGAAGCCGAGACTAGCCGGTCCTGATCGTTGAACGCGAATGTAGTCTTCCCGTCCGCCAAGAGATTGCCATTCGCGTCATAGTCAAGCGTCCGCCACATCGCATTCGTGCCCGCAGTGTATTGGTTTAGCGAGTTCGCCGTGTAGCTGTGAACCCCATCCGGGGCCGTTACGGTTGTCCAGTTTCCAATTGGGTCATAGGCGTAACGATAGCTCCAACTCAGATCGGCATTGCCGGCCAGATCGTAGCGCTGGGCGGAAACCAACTGCCGCTTGGCGTCGTATTCAAAGCGCTCGGCATGGGTCAGGGTGGTTTCGTGGGTTCGCTGGCCGGCCTTGTCGTGGCCGTAGGCGAAGAGCGCAATTTCAACATTCGCGCTGTCGCGTGTCGAGAGCAGCGTCTTCCGGCCCAGCACGTCGTAATCGTGAGTGGTTCTCATTCCCGAGGGATAGGTGAGAGCGGCAAGGCGGACCGCGTTCGTCGCCCAGGTGTAATGGAAGGGCGTTTCGGATGGGCCATGATCGGTGATGTTCTCGAGGCGCGCCGCGCTGTCGTAGGCGTAGTCGGTGCGCCAATCGTCGCCGCCAGCCAGCGGAGTCACGCTCATCGAGAGCCGGTTGCCTTCGGCATCGTAGGTGTAGCGGACGTCGTGCTCGACGTTCAGTTGGGCGTTGCTGAGGATGCGGTCGGCACGATCGTAGGTCCAGCAGTTGGTCCCGGTCCCATCCACCATGAGGACACGGCGTCCGGCGGGATCGTACCCGAACGTCACGTCGGGATCGTTCGGGTAGTCCGTGCGGACGAGGAGGTTGTAAGCGTTGAATTCGTAGCGGGTGGTCCGCTGCATGGCGTCGCGCTTGCGGGTCTGGTTACCGTTAGGGTCGTAGCCGTATTCGTAGTCGCTGTTGTCGGCGTAAATCTTGCGTACCTTCCGGTTGCGGCCGTCGTATTCCCAGCGGGTGGGGTTGCCGTTGCCGTCCACGAGTTTCACCTGGTTGCCGGCGAGGTCGTACTCGTACCGCACGTCGTAGGTTGCGGCGCCCCAGTGGTTGGTCATCTTGCCGAATTCGTCGTAGGCCCGGTATTCGATGCGTTCCTGGGTGACGGGGATGTGGTCCGCGTAAATGGTGGCCACGAGTTGGTCGAACTGGTCGAAGACGCTTTGGGTAGGCTCGTTCAAAGCGTTCGTGACGGCGGTTTGGCGACCCAGTTCGTCGATGCCGTACGTCGTCAGGGCGCCCCATGAACTGAGTTCGCTGGTGCGCTGGAATCGCCGGTCGTAGCCGTAGTGCGTGGTGAGGTTGGCGCGGTCGGTCGTGGAGACGAGCATCTGTGCGTTGTAGGGGTCGTAGGCGTAGCGGATGGAGGTGGACGGGCTGCCGGGCGGGGCCGTCGAGACGACGGGGTAGTTGATGGCTGATAGTTGATCAAGGGCTGTGTATTCGTTCGTCAACGTCAGGCCGGCGGCATCGGTGTGGGTGAAGCGACGACCGAAGGCGTCATAGACGGTCGCAGTTACGGCGCCCACGATGTTGCTGGTGGCGACGGGCTGGCTCCAGGGATTGTGCCAGGTGCGGTTTAGCACCACCGAGTTGTCCGTCCACCAGTTGCTGGCGGGCAGGTCGTTGGTCGGGGCGAGGGGGATGGACTCGGCGACCACGTGTCCGAGGGCGTCGTGGTGGTAGTGGCGGTGGTTCCAGTTGCCGTCGTACGCGGTGATTACGTTGCCGACGAGGTCGTACACGAACGAGTCGGCGTGTTCGCCCGGTTCGCCGTGGCCGATGCCTTCGACCGTATTCGTTCGCCGGTTGTACTGGTCGTAGCTGTATTCGGTGCGGTAGCCGCGTCCGTTGATCTCGGCGACCAGATTGTCGTTGGCGTCGTACTCGAAATCCTTGGGGTATTCGCGGGCGCCGCGGATGGCGATGCGTCGGTCGAGCAGGTCATACTCGTACAAGGTCGTGAACGCATTTGTGCCGTCGGAGTAGGTGATGCTCGTGAGGTTGCCGTTGAGGTCGTAGCGGCGCTCGCGCGAACGCTGAACCTCAGTGCCAACGGCTTCAGTCACCTTGCTCTGCCGGCCCATGAAATCGTACTCGTAGGCGGTAACGACGCCCAGCGGATCAATCTCCCGAACGAGGCGCCCCGCGTCGTTATACTCGTACTGAGTATCGGACGTCTCGGTGGCGGAGAACGGTCGGGCGATCTTGGTACGGCGTCCGTTGGCGTCGTATTCGTACCGGGTGGTCTGGCCGAGCGCATTGGCAGTGGCGATCACATGGCCGTCGCCGTCGTAGCTCGTGGTTTCCCAGACGTGTTCCTGGCCCTGGTCGTCCACGCGAAGCGTCTGCGTGCGGCGACCGTGATCGTCGTAGCGGTAACGGACGATCCGGCCCGGCGTTGTGCCGTCGCGTCCGGTCTCGACTTCGATGAGATTATCGTCCTGGTAAGTGTACAGTGTCACGTGGCCGACGGCGTTGGTCTCGGCGATCACCCGGTCGCGGAGGTCATAGCCGAACCGGGTGACGTGGCCGAGGGCGTTCGTTATCGCCACCCGGTTCCCACGGTCGTCGTAGGCGTACAGGGTCTGATAGGCCGGATTGGACGGATCGTATTCGCGGACGAGGTTCCCACGGGCGTCGTATTCGTAGTTCATCGCGTTTCCGCGCCCATCCACGTGGCGGAGCATCTGGTTGAGCGCGTTGTACACCCAGGAGTTGGTGCGGGCAATTGCGGTGCCGGCGGCTTCGATCTTGTTGGTGAGGTTGCCGTTTTCGTCGTAGGCCATCAGCGTGACGGCGCCGCGCGGGACCTCGATCCGGGTCGGAAGGTGATACCGTGGGTCGTACTCCCAGGTCGTGACCCCGCCGTCAGGCGCGACCTCGCGGATTACCTTGCCGAACTCGTCGTAGTCGCGGCGCTTCTCATTGCCCGCGGCATCGGTGATGAGGTCGCCGCGTCCGCTGCGGAGGATGTTCCGCCTGACGATGCCGTTCACCCGCTCCTCGAGCAGGTAGCCCTTGCTGTCGAAGATCTTTTCGCGCACCTCGCCGCCGGTGCTGGTGATCTTCAGGTAATACGTGCGAGAATTGGGGTCGTAGTGCTGTTCGTGGAAATGACCATTACCCGTGCCATCCAAGCGGCTGTAGAGGAATATCGGGCCGTCACAGCCGGCACTGCGATACCGAAAGTTCTGCACAGTTCCGTCGGGCCGCGTCACGCGGGTGACGAGCTGGCGCTGGCCGCACCCAGAATCTGGCCCGTACTCGTAGCGCGTCTCACGTTTGGTGACGTCCCGGGCGCGAACGAGCCGTCCGGCTTCGTATTCGTACTCTGCCTGCCGACCCGCGCGATCGGCAATCGTGGCGACCTTGCCGGCTGCGTTGTAGGTGTAGGTGGCGAGCACGGCCCCCGTGGCATCGCGCACCTCGCTCAGGCGACCCGCGGCATCATAGAACCGGCGGGTTTGGAGTAGATTTCGGTAGCCGGTCTTGAGCAGGCGTCCGTCGGTATCATACATCTCCCATTTGCCATCGAGGTTTTGCCACCGGTAACCGCCCGCGATGGCCTGGATGCGGTTGGCGCGGTAGGCGAACAGCGTGCGCCCGCTGTCAAGATACGTGTAAGGGACTTTTCCGAGCAGAATGGTCGTGATGCCGCGGCTGTCGCGCTCGAAGGTGAGCCGGCGGCGGTCGGAATCGAGGAACGTGCTGCCCGTCGGCTCGACGCGGAGTTGGTTTATGAATTTGAACCGGGCTCCAGCCTGGCCGCCAGCATTAGCCAAGCGAACCCGCTGGTCCGAATCGTCAGGGCCGCCACTGCCCTCGGACCCCGGCGAACCGGGCGTCCCAGGAGGCGGCGGGCTACTGTCGCACGTTGCGCCCTCGGCTTCACAACACTTGGGGTCACACGGGTCTTCCTCTTCGCACTCCTCGGGCGGGCAGCACTCAGGCAGTCCGGGTATCGAGGCGGAGGGGCCGGAGAACGTGGCTCCGCCGCCGCCCACCCAAGTCGCACCGCCGCCAGGCGTGCCACAAGGTCCGGACGAATAGTTGTACCAGAACTGACTTCCGATTGCATTCCGGTACCACTCCCCGTTGATGCAGATCCATTCGTACATGAGGCTGGTACCGGACGTGTGCGTGAAGCAGATGCCGGAAGGTTTGTCCATCAGGACGATTTGGCGTATTGCGGGCGGCAAACCATCAAGATTGACGGCAGACGGCCGCTGAGCCGTCGTCCGGGTCCTGGCCAAAGCAGCATTGGCGGTGGGGGGCGGAGTGCGCGGGCCGGGGAAGGACGTGAGACAGGTAATGCGATACGGGATGCGCACCTTCTGCTTCGCTTCGAGCCGGTCGGGCACGGCGGCGAGAATCTCATACTTGAGGTAGGCGTCGGACGCCGGCAGTTGGAACTGGAGATTATCCGCCCGGATCAGGCCGTGGTTCTCGATGACGTACTCCCCGTAGAACACGTCGCCTGCGAACAGTTGCGGCAGGTTGACCGCCGCCGGTTCGATGGTGACAACAGGGGCCGGAACATCGGTCTCGAACACGGCGGTGAGAACGATTTCGTAACGGTCTTCGATGGTGATGGGCACAACCTCCCACTCGACACTGACCAGGCTGTACGCGAGCGCAACGTGCTGGCTCGAAGTGCTGCCGGCGCGGACCCACGCCCGGCCGTTGCTGCTGTTGTGATTCTCGCCCGTGACGTGGTAGTCGTAGAGCCCACTGGGAAGGTCCTCGAAGACTGCTTCGCCGTTGATATCGGTGACAAGGTTCGTCTGGAAGCTACCCACTGCGTCGTTGCGCAGGCGGATATTGGCGCCAGACACGCCATCGTTGCCGGGCGTGCCGGTGTACATGTCTACCACCTTGAACGCGAGGTTGCCGCGTCCCTCGGCCAGAACGGCGACGTGAACGCCGATCTCGACTGTGGGATGGTTGCCTGACCGCGTCTTGAGCTTGAACCAATAATCGTCTTCCGGCAGGGCAGACGGCGGTCGGAACGTCAGCCCGACGATCGCCTTGGCCCCGACCGCCAACTCGGCAAGGTTCGGCGGTGTCGCCAGAGCCGCCCAGGAAGGCGCAGCGGTGCCGTCGGCTTTGTGCAGCGAGAAGAAGACATTCGTAGCGGAGACGAGGCCAACGTTCTCGAACGTAACCTCCTCAACCACATTCGAGCCGGGTGGCGCGCCCGTGTCCACCAGTGAGGGCGACCAACGCAGCGAGGGGTAGGCCTCGGAGAACTCGCAAGCGGCCCGAATCGTGGCCCAGGGATTATCGACGGTTTCGCCGCTGACTAATCGGAGCACCAGGTCGACCTTGCGAGTGGCCTCGGGGGTGCCAGTGACGAGAAAGCTCATCGAGGCAGTCTGATTCGGCCCCAGACTGGCAATGGGCGCGCCCGTGTCCACGGCCACGCCCGGCGGCAACGCTCTGCCGGGCTGGTCTTGAGGTAAGAAGGCGAGGCGCAGATTCGCGACTTCGGTCCCTGCACCTGTGGTGACCTTGAGGGGCACAACCTGTCGATAGTAATGCGGCGCGCGCACGACAAACTCGGTGGGGCTGGCGAGGACCCGATCCACAACAAATTGCTTCTGCACCGTGCGGTCGGTCAGATCGGGATGCACGGCCCAGACGGAATAGATGCCGCCGCTTTCGCCCGCCAGAGGGGTGAATTGGGTGGTGAACAGGCCCTGGTCATCGGTCACCACTTGCTCCGTCCGCTCGAAGCCGGCATTGGCGATCTTGACGAGCAAGGGTTGCCGGGGCGCCGGTTGGCGACTGGCCTGGAACCAGGCGCGTCCGGAAATGGTGATCGGCTCGCCGCCCCGCGAGTGCTCGGGCGAAACCGACGTAATCGTGCCGGTGTAACTGGTCGAGGTCACGACAAACGGTGCCGCCGTCGCCACGCCGCGCATCTCGACGCGGTCCTCGCGGTCGCTATGATAGAAGACACGGTCAATCTCGAGCTGAATCCAGACATGGTTGGGCACGCTCGACGGGACGGGCAAATCGATCTCCTGCGACACGACTTCCTGGCCCGGCTCGAGGCGCAGCACGATGTTGCCGTTGGGCAAGAGAACCAGATTCGTACCCATCGCTGCGAAGAAGGGAGTCGAGGAAAGCAGTTGGCTTTCGGCGTTGAAAAGCGACATCCGGATGTCCGACGAGGGCGCTTTGCCCTGTTGCGTGGCGGTGATCACTTCGAGAACCTCAGTGCTGGGGTTGAGCAGTGTGAATCGAGCCTTCGTGATCGCCCCGCGAAACAGGTCAGATGCCAACACCCCGATCAGCAACTGGCCATCGCCAACCGCTACCGACCCGCTGCGCGCCCAGCGTACCGTCGCGCCCTCCTCAGGACGGCTCTCGATCGTCGTGAGGAGCGGTGCATTGCCATCTGGCAACTCATCGTATCCGCCTACGATCACGGGGATTTCGACGACCGACTGCCCAGCCAACCAGAAGGTCTCGGAGCTGTGGACGCGTCCGCCGAGTGTGACGAGCACCCGCGCCTCGTTGAGCGGGTCGGTCGAGTCATTGCGCACGGTGTAGGTCAAGCGGTTCATCAGGCCGCGTTTGACGATGGCGTCCGGATCGAGCGCTGCGCTCAACGCCGGCAGCAGGATCGTGCGGCCGGGACTGCGCTGACCGTTGTTGTCCACGGTGAAGATGGTGTAAAGCCGCTCCTCGCCGGTGAACCCGATGTCGATGAAACGGTTGTCGGTGATCAGACCGCGCCGGTTCAGGTGCAGGTTCGAGTTGGCGTCGCCGAGGAAGATGTCGTGTCCGGCCACGCCGCTGCCGACCTGGGTCCAGGTGAGAATGGGCGGATCGTTGTTCGTCTGGCCGACGGTCAAAGACTGGACCGGGTAGAGCTGGATGTTGAGGTAGCCGGGATTCGATGGCGGCGAGACATTGCCGGCGCGGTCAACGGCGGCCACGGCGTAGAACGGTTGATCGGGGCGCGGCGCGGGGTCCACAACCTGGGCGATGGGAATGCCGGAGATCGCCGGTGTCAGCCCCGTCAGGTCAGCCGGCGGGGTCTGGACCGTGCGATAGAGCGAATAGGTGATCTCCTCGTTGAGGTTCACGGGCGATGTCCAGCGCAGGAAAACCCCATTCTTCGCCAGTTGCAGGGTGAGGTCCGAGGGCGCACCGGGCGCACGACGGTCGGACTCGGCAATCGCCACGTCGCTCAGCTCGCTGACCGATTCCTGCGCGTTGACCCGTCGCACGGAGGCGACGGCATACTCGTAGATGCCGTCTTCCGGCGGCAGATCGGACCAGCGATTGGTGTCGCCGGTGTAGGTCAAGGGTTCGAACTCGGTCGCACTGGGCGTCTTCCGGTAGATGGCGTAGTCAGATGCGTCGGTCACCCGTTGCCATTCGAGGACAATCAGGCCTGCTGACTTGGTTTTGGCGCTCAAGGACACGGGCGCCACCAGCGCGGGCAGGTCGCCCTGGTACACTTGAAACTGATGGGGCGGCATGATGCGCGAGCCTCGGTTCCCCAGATCGTCTTCGCCCTGGTACTGAATGGTGAGGGTCTCGGCGTTTGCCCCGGCGGCGGCAGGCAGCTTGAACGTCACCGTCCAGTGGACAGGGTCTGCCCCAGGCGTCAGGCTGGCCACAGGCTGCGGGGTCGGCGCTGACTCGGACAGCGAGTAGGTGATTTCGGGAGCGGCGGCTGTCCGCAGGACCTCGCTCAATGTCAGGTCGAGGGTGACCAGGACCGTTTCATCAGCCGGGTTGCGGATCGGCTCGGCGGGTTGGACGGTCAGACCGACGATCTCGGGCGCTGCCGTGTCAATCGTCAGTCGTGCCCCCGCCGTGATTTGGGTGCCGCGGTTGCCGGCTTTGTCACGGGCGGAGAACACGGCGACTGCATTGCCGGAAGGGGTCTTGTCATCGATCACGAAGTTGCCGCGGTATTGAGTCGGATCGACACGCCTCAACTCGATGACAATCGGCTGTCCTTGGGGCGGCATGAAGCTCAGGAAAGGCGCGCTGGCGACCTCTTCACTCAGGTTCACCAGCACTCCAACGATGCCACGGCCCACCCGGCCCGTGGCCGGATCGTAAGCTGCGGGCGGTTGATACTCGAGGGCGGCGGTGGGCGGCGTCCGGTCCACCTCGACAGCCGCCTCGATCGAGAGCAGGCCCTCGACGTTGGCAAGGTTCACCTGCGCAATCCGATAGAACCACTGGCCATCGACCGGGGCGGTGTCCTCGAAGGTGTAGCCTGGCAGAGGCGAACCGGTCAACCTGACCGCTTCGCTTCGATCGGTGAATGAGGCATGCGAGCGATAAACGTGGTAACCGCGGTAGGACTCGCTGCTCGGAACCCACTCGAGCAGGACACGCCCGCCGCTGCGCGCCGTAGCGCGGAGTCCAGACGGCGACGCCGGCAGGCTGGTGTCGAGTGTCACCGTCACTTCGGGCGACCGTTGGCTTTCACCGGCGCGATTGAGCGAGGCGGCCTCGAGACGGTTGAGCCCTTCAAGCAGCGGCAGCGTCGTCTCGAAGATACCCAGGTGGTTCACCGGCACGGGATTGCCCGCGCGCGCGTCGTTGCGGTACAGAACCACGCTCGAGTGCGCGGGAGCATTGCCACGAATCGTGACGAACTGGTTCGAGGTGATCGTGCCGCTCTGCGGCAGGCCGATGACCGGCGGCGGCAGTGTGGCCAGGAGGAACCGTACCGGCAGCGTGAACTCCGCCGGGTTGCTGCGAAAGTCCAACGCCCGAAACGACAGCGTGTGCGGACCGTCCGGGAACAACTCGAAATCGAGATACGCCGTGAATCCATCCGCGCCGTCCAGATCGGCCGATACCTGGAGGTCATCGACATAGAACTCGACCCGGCTGACGCCTGAAGGATCGGTGGCATCGATCCGCAGGGTGCCGGCACGCGTCAGCAGGGCGTCCGGCGCCAGCGGTTGAGAATCGAAAGTCGGGTTGGCCAGCACCGGGCCGGTCATGTCCGGGATGTTCACAGTCAACAGCGCATTCGAGCTGATGACGGTACTGGCGACGTTGCTAAGGCGAACGGCGTAGTTGCCGGCGTCAACGGGTTGGACGGCGACGATGCTGAATGTGGTGTTGGTCGCGCCGGGCAGATCGACACCGTTGTGCAGCCATTGGTAAGTCATGGGTAACGAGCCGCTCGCCACCACGGCGAACACCGCCGATTCGCCCTGTGTTACCTCGCGCGGCACCGGGTGCCGGGTGATCTGCGGGGCGACACGGGTGGTGATGATTTCGCCATCCACAAAGTCCGTCGGCACGGATTGGGCATCTGCATTGGCCATCTCCCGAAGGATCGGCATATCCGTGAACGTCAGGGGGCAATTGCCGGGCAACTGGGTGGCTTGGAAGGTGAGCGTCATCACGGCCTGGGTCCCTGTGGGAAACACACCGCCCGGTGGCTGAGCCAAGGCTACGCCGAGCGCGCCCGGGAAGCTCGCGTTGGTGCGCAGGTTCAGCGTGACGTTCGTGAACCCGGGATTCAACTTCGCAGATTGAAGGGTGAGCAACGTCGGATCGTAGCGCAGGCTGAATCCGACGGCGTTCTCGGTGCCGGCGGTCAGGAGTTCGACTGGCATGTCGACAGTGACCCCAGTGGGAATGTTGGTGCCGGCGAGACGAACCACGCGGCGCACTTCGAGGCGCGCCGTGTCACTGCCGGCGATAGCGACCGCGTTGCTCACCACCACTTGATAGTCTCCCGCTTGATCGGGCATCACGGAAGCGAGCGTCAGCGTGGGGCTTGTGGCGCCGGGGACCGGCTGGCCGTTGTGCCGCCATTCGTAGTACAGTGGCGCACTGCCGTTCGCCACGACCTCGAGTGTCACGGTCGAGAACAACCGTGCAACGGTATCCGCTGGGGCACTGACGATCGAAGGCGGGGTGTCGAGGATGTTCACCCAGCCGTCAACGAACTCAGCAGGGCGGCTGCGACCGCCGACATCGGCGATTTCCTGCCGGACAGGGGCGTCAGCGGCCAGAATGTCCGTCTGGGATGGCGTTCGACCGACCAGGAATTGCAGATACACGAGCGGGCTGGTGCCGCTGCTGAAGCGTTGGCCGGCAGGTTTGCTGATAGCCAGGCCCAAGCGGCCCTGGGCCAGACCGTTGGTGTTGACGTTGAGCGCCGTGCCCTGGGCGGTCGCGCCCCGCCGCCAGCCGCGGTATTCGAGTTGCGCGGGATCGAATGTCAGGCTGAATCCGACGGCGTTTTCGTCGCCCAGCGCGTAGAGATCGATCGGCAGTTCGATAAGATTGCCGGCTGGGGAATCGACCCGCCCGATCCGGATCGCGCGGGGTGTGGCCGAGACAGTGAGAGCCACGGCGGTGCTCGTGGCCGAGCCGACCGGATTGCGGACCAGCACGCGATAGTTGCCAGCATGGGCGGTCGTGACGGCGTCAATGACGAGTACAGGCTCCGTTGCGCCGGCCAGGTCGATCCCTTGCCGTTGCCATTGATAGGACAACGCCTCGCTCCCTGTGGCCTCGACCGTGAACGTGACTCTTTCGCCCGCCGATGCGAATGCCGGTTTGGGATTCCGCACGATGACCGGAGCGGTCAGGGGAGGCAGGACCACCAACCGGGCCACCGCGCTGGTGACCGAACCTGCCGGATTGGATACGCCGACGCGATAGTCGCCCGCTTGACTTTCGCGAATGGAGGAAAGTTCGAGCGTCGCGTTGGTGGCGGATGCCAGGGGTTGGCCGTTCAACTGCCATTGATAGCGCAGAGGTTCGCTGCCTGCGGCCACGACGCGCAGCGTGAAATTGGTCCCGGCATGAACGGTGGCTCCCTCGGGCTGGGTGGTAATCGAGGGCCCGACCAGTGGGAGAATCTCCAGGCTGAGACCCTCGTATAGTGTCGTGAGTGTCTGAGCCTGAACGCCCACCGTCTCCCGCACGACCGGTACATCCGCGAATGCCAGCGGCGTCGTTCCAGTCGTTTCGCGGGCACGGAACTCGACGTTGACCATGCGGATGGTCCCTGACGGAAAGACCGTTCCAGCACTGCGACCGAGTGCGAATCCGAGCTGGCCTTGCGCCGCCCGACTCTTGTTGACCAGCAGGCTGAAACCGCCGCTGCCCGCTGTGGCGTCCATGTATTCGAGGCGAGCGACATCGAACTGCAAACTGAATCCGACCGAGTTCTCGTCGCCTTGGGCGATCAAGTCCACGCCGAGGTTGAAGGGTTGCGTGGCGACTGGATTCACAGCGACCAGGCGCACGGTTCGCGGTGGTGCGGCGGTGGCAACCTGCGTGCTACAAAGGAGAGTGCCCAGGATCAGGGCTCCCAGTGGCCGCAGCCCGAATGCATGTGAGTTAGTGATCATGCGCAAAGCTAAAGATGACTCGTACCGAACCCCTCACCCTAACCCTCTCCCGTCCGACGGGAGAGGGAACACCCACGACGCGTCCCGAGAAAACCGCACCCCCACCCCCAGACGGCGCCGGCCTAGCCTCCCTCTCCCGTCCGACCCGCCTGCCGAAGCCTTGGCGTAGGCAGGCGGGAGAGGGCCGGGGTGAGGGTGACTGCAACCAGTTGCCAAATCCCGTTTCCGGGCCTATTTGTTCGCACCATGGAGGACATCGACCGAGCGCGGGAGTTGCGTCGCCAATCCACTTGGGCCGAGCGTCGCTTGTGGCGCTTGCTGCGGTCCCGTCGATTGGCCGGCTACAAATTCCGGCGCCAGCATCCCGAAGCTCCGTATTTCCTCGACTTCTACTGCTTCGAAGCTCGGCTGGCGGTTGAGTTGGATGGATTCGGTCATGGGCATCCCGAGAGGCGTCGGTATGATGCCAATCGGGATGCGATCCTCGCTGCGCGCGGCATCCTGGTGAAGCGGGTCTGGAACCATCAACTGGTGAAATCCGAAGATCGACGGAATCTGATCGAGAATTTGTGGCGTGTCTTACAGGAGCGGATGCCGCATCCTGACAACCAAGCCTTGCCGCCGCCGCGGCGCGAGCCCGACAGATCAACCGACTCGTCCCCCTCACCCTAACCCTCTCCCATCCGATGGGAGAGGGAACACCCACGACGCGCCCCGAGAAAACCGCACCCCCACCCCCAGACGGCGCCGGCCTGCCCCCCCTCTCCCGTCCGACGGGAGATGGAACACCCACGACGCGCCCCGAGAAAACCGCACCCCGACCCCCAGACGGCGCCGGTCTACCCTCCCTCTCCCGTCCGACGGGAGAGGGCCGGGGTGAGGGCGCGCAGGCCATCCGCTGTGCGGCTCCTCTCCCACCCTCTGTCGCGGTTCTGCTCACGCGATCAACAATCATACCGGGTCACTTGCCGGATTCACTCCACGCGACGCAGTCTGTAGAACCGCCGTCCTTCCTCGGCCGGTGCGTCGTCAGCAAACCGGAGTGTCCCGCCAATAGCTACGCGCCTGGCCAACTCAGTCCAAGCCTTCAAGTCGGAAGAGACCTCGATGATCCACTCCAAACCCGCTTCGGCCGAGAACTCGAACTCCAACCCGCCATCCTTCACCATCGCCAGGCTCTCGAGCTTCGGCCTGGCCAGTACCTGGATGGTGGTGCCCTGATACCCGGCTTCCAACACCTCCGCTTGGATGTTCACGACCTCGCGTCCGATCGGACGGTCTCCAAAATCGATGGCAGTTTCCTCTTGCGTTCCCAGTGCGACAAACTGCAGGCGGGCCAATTCGATGTCACCAGCAGCGAAGGCCGCACCGGCACTTTGCGCGAGCGCCAGGCCAACGCGCCCTTCCGCCGCCTGCCGTGGGTTGACTTGCAGCACGGCGTCTGCCGCCGCCAGGCCTGGAGCCGCCCCGGCGAAACGCAGTGCCGTTGCATCGAACACTACGCTCAAGCCTGCCGCGTTCTCGTCGCCCTGTGCGGACACCATCACGCGGACTTCGACGGACAGTCCACCGAGCGACGGGATCGCTTTGAGCCAGAAGTGCCGCGAGGGTCCGTCTGGCCCCTGTTGCGCCAATCCGACAGGCCGGATCAACCCGGAGGGCTCAGTGGGACCGCAGCCAGTCGGAATCGGTTCCACCAAGGCCGCCGCGTACAGGCCTGTCTGCGTCCAGTCCGCCACACTCAATCGGCCATCTCCGCACGGGGCTGGGGCGCAGTCGGCCCGCTGGAACTGGCTCGAATTAACCGGCTCATCCAAGGCTGCTACCAACCGGCCACTCACTACCCAGTCCTGAATGGTGACGGCGCCGTCCCCCAGCGGCGAGGGCGATACGTCCGCTTCAAGGCCACCGCCCACACCGACGCCGTCCACCGACAGTGTGGCGACGGTGCTGAGGTTCTCGCCCAAGGCGTTGCTCACGCGCACGCGGTAGTCACCCACATCGGCGATCTGAACGTTCGTCAACTCGAGGGTGGGATTGGTCGCTCCGTCGATCGGCACGCCATCATGGAACCACTGGTAACTCAACGGCGCTTCGCCCCGCGCCACCACACCGAAGACGGCGGTAGCACCTGAGACCAGGGCCTGATTCTGCGGCACCGACAGGAACCCGGGCGTCAAGTCGTCGAAGTGACGGTAAATGGCCGTTGTCGCTTGGCCAGCATTGTTGTTGACCGCGGAGGTCGCCAGACCCACCAGCAGCGTGCCTGGCAGGCTCTGTGTCAGACGCGCATACTCGATCCAGTCGGTGCCGTTAGTGCCATGCATGGCGATGAAGACATCGCCCTCCCGCTTGAGACGCATCCAGGCGTTCGGGACCGGGACATGGACACTAGTGGGGGTTTCCGGCCAATAGGCGGTATCGCCACCCGTGCTGGCGCGACAACCCGCCGCATAGCGGTTGTTACCAGTGCCGTATTGGACATGCACATAAACGTGACGGCTTTTTGCGTCGGCAGACTCGCGGGCGATCAAGCCCGCCTGGGTCCACGAGCCCGTCTTCTTGAGGCTTTCCAGTTGGACGCAAACATCGAAATCGCCGACACGCCGCTCGAATAGCCACTGGCCCGCGTCCTGTTTGTTCCAGATTGCCGAACCGCCCGCAACGTTCTCGAACCGGTTGCCATCGAACGTCACCACGGAACCCCGCTCGCGCGGGTCGGTGCCCGGCGTACCCAGATCCCGATGTTCCAGGCCGAGAATGGTTCCAATGGTATCGAGTGTTGCACGGTTTCCCAGCGCATCTCCCAAGTCGGTCACTGTCAGCTCGAACGAATCGCCCAGCAGTGCCGGGACGGTCAACACCACCGAACGTTCGTCATCCTTCAGTTCCGCCTGTTGCGGAGCTGCGCCGTTGACTCTATAAGTGCCGACGCTCGTCGCCGCGGTGACATCGACGATCTCGTCGAACTCCACGCCGATCTTCGTGCCATTCTGAACCGAGAAAGCGCCGACAATCTGTGGCGCGTCTCCGTCAATCGTGAACGTGCCCACGAAGACGTCCTGCTCGGCCTCGCCGCTCAGGCCGTCCCCGTCCTGATCCATCCCTGTCAGGTTGCCAGCCAGTTCATCGACGCCAGGCCCGACACGGACGGTGTACACTCCGCTGGCGGCTTGCGGCACAAAGGCAAGGCGATAGGTGTTGCCCTCGATCTTCGTCACCGATGTGATGGGAACGGCACCGCCGGGTCCGAGCATGGTGACATCGCCCGCCGAGAAGCTGGTCTCGTCGATCGGGATGTCGAAGCTGACCTCGACCGAACCCACCGGCGGCAACAGGGCGATCGCCGGCACCATGTTCGTGATCTTTGGGCCCCCGGTGAGCGCGATGAAACCCTCACCGAACGGCGCCGAGTTCGTCCCCGCCGGGATCAGGTTGGCCAGCGACTGCATCTGCCCGTTCACCAGTGCGTACACCTTCAGTCCATTCAGAATGAGCCGGGAGCCGTTGAGCAGGCGCAGCCCAGCGCTGTCCATGCCGTAGAGGTAGAGGCATTCCGGGTCGCCACCCGCGCCGCGATTTCCATTGTCGATGGTGTCAACCAACCGCACTACACTCGCCCGGTTGGTCTCGCCCACAATCAACTGGCTGTACCCGAAATTACGTGTCGTCGCCCCAGTCGGCCCCAGGTCTTTCCCGCCCACTTCCAACCGCTGCGGTTGCGTGCCGTCCATCTGCAGGTAGGCGCCCTCGATGACGATGCTGTTGGCGTCGGTGTTTTCAAAGAGGAAGTCGCCTTGCACAGCACACGTAGCGCGGGTGCCGACTGAAAGCCGGACCGGGGCATGGAGGTGAAGCGCAGCGAAGTTCAACCGCGAGCCGCTATCCATGGCGCGCAGGCTTGTGTACTGCAAAACATCGACAGGTCCGAGGAGCAGGGAGCCTTTGGTGCCAACCGTGAGTTCCAGCAGCCGGTCGCTGTACTCGGGGCCGGTGATGCTTTCCAGCCCCGACAGGTCCACCACCCCGTTGTTGTTTGCCATCACCTTGTAGCGGTAGTCGTAGCCGCTCCAATGGCAGTAGCGCGTGCGCATCGTCCGCAACGAGGAGAGATCCAACAACGACCCGGCCCCATCGGCTCCAAACATTGTTCCGTACCACGTCCAATTCGCAGGTGTGTCGTATTCGGTCGCGGCCACACCGAACGTCCGACCCCCGCTCACCTCGAAGCGGGCCCCGTAAACATTGGTAAAGGCGGGCACGGTCAGTATCCGCCCAGGCGAGAGACTCAGTCCGCTGTTGACGAAGTTGCGCAGTTGTGGCGCTTTGATCTCACTGTTGAAACCCCACCCGATCGAGCAGCCCTCGCTCAAGGAGGTCAGGCCGGGCACCTCGAGCACTGTTCCATCTCCCAACACGAAAGCTGTGTGGTCGGCCGCTTCCAGGGCCGGCATTTCGTAGCGCGGCACCTCGATGTTGAAGCGCACGTATTGGCTCACTTGGCGCAACGACGACAGACGGATGTCGCCGTTGTTGCGCACGTTAAACTCGAGCAGCCGGTCGCTGTACTCGGGGCCGGTGATGCTTTTCAGCCCCGACAGGTCCACCACCCCGTTGTTGTTTGCCATCACCTTGTAGCGGTAGTCGTAGCCGCTCCAATGGCAGTAGCGCGTGCGCATCGTCCGCAACGAGGAGAGATCCAACAACGACCCGGCCCCATCGGCTCCAAACATTGTTCCGTACCACGTCCAATTCGCAGGTGTGTCGTATTCGGTCGCGGCCACACCGAACGTCCGACCCCCGCTCACCTCGAAGCGGGCCCCGTAAACATTGGTAAAGGCGGGCACGGTCAGTATCCGCCCAGGCGAGAGACTCAGTCCGCTGTTGACGAAGTTGCGCAGTTGTGGCGCTTTGATCTCACTGTTGAAACCCCACCCGATCGAGCAGCCCTCGCTCAAGGAGGTCAGGCCGGGCACCTCGAGCACTGTTCCATCTCCCAACACGAAAGCTGTGTGGTCGGCCGCTTCCAGGGCCGGCATTTCGTAGCGCGGCACCTCGATGTTGAAGCGCACGTATTGGCTCACTTGGCGCAACGACGACAGACGGATGTCGCCGTTGTTGCGCACGTTAAACTCGAGCAGCCGGTCGCTGTACTCGGGGCCGGTGATGCTTTTCAGCCCCGACAGGTCCACCACCCCGTTGTTGTTTGCCATCACCTTGTAGCGGTAGTCGTAGCCGCTCCAATGGCAGTAGCGCGTGCGCATCGTCCGCAACGAGGAGAGATCCAACAACGACCCGGCCCCATCGGCTCCAAACAGTGTTCCGTACCACGTCCAATTCGCGGGTGTGTCGTATTCGGTCGCGGCCACCTGGAAGACCGCGCCATCTGCCACCGAAAGCCTGGCCCCGTAGATGTCCGTCAGTATTCCCGCCCGGAAGTCACGTCCTGGAACAATGGGCAAATCGCTTTCACGATAAGCCGATAGATTCGGCGCAACAAACGCGCCCGTGCCTTCGAGGGCCAGCGGAACCCGCTCAAGGGTCTGAAGTTGTGGAGCCTCGAACGATGCACCGTCCGCCACTGTAATTGTTGCATCGTGAACGCCCAGTAACGCGTCAGCGTCGAGCCGGGCGCCCGCGGCCAATGCGATCCGGCCCGACTGGAGTCTCAGCAGTTGTGGAAGGCTCACGACGACGTTGTCACTCAATAAGAATTCGGTCGCCGCGGCATGCCCCAGGCGGGGCAGTTCGAAGGTTGGAACATGCACGTTGAATCGCACACGACCACTGATCTGCTGCAGGGAGTCCAGGTAAATCCGGCCGCCGGTTGTCAGATTGAATTGCAGCCAGTCGTCTCCGGAAGGACCGGTGACTGTGCCGAGCCCAGAAAGGTCTATGACACCGTTTTCTGTCGCCCGGACGGTGTACATGCGGACATTCGAACCTCCGGCGACACTCAGCGTACGGACGCTCCGGAGGTCAATGGTCGCATCGGTGTCTGCCAGCAGCAGTCCCGCATCGGCATCGGATCCTGACCATTGATACATACTGCTTCCAGCGACGATGAGGCTGCCATTCCTCGCCAACAGCCGCGGATGGAAATCCAGCACCACCCCCCCATCCGGAGCCCGGAAGGCGCTCCTGGCGCCATCGGTCTGGACCGTTCCACGTATGACGCCCACGCCAGCGACCTCCAACTGACTGTCCTCGGCGATATCGAGCACGCTGTTGTCGCCGAAACTCAAGGCATCGATCGTTCCCGTCAGGTCGGGGAGGAAGCTGATGCTCGAATTGGCGGGCACAATAACGGTGTAATTGGCGCCGCCACCATTGAGTGGCACGACCTGCGGACTCCAGTTGAGCGGATCGCTCCAGAGTTTGTAGAGATTGCCCCCAACCCAGTTCACTGTTTGGGCCTGCAGCGCAAAGGCGGCCGCGGTGAGCGCCAGGATCGCGCAGATACTCCGCAGTGCACACACGCATCGTGTTGACTTACTCGGTTTCATGGATTCCTCTCTAATTGGTTCTTCCACAGCACCCTCGCGCACGCCCGACGCCGCCGACCCGGACCGTGTCGGTCTGACGGCCACTGACCATCTGGACCGTTTGCCGGTGGGCGAGCCGAGCCTCCATCGTGATCGCCTCTGCCAGCGCGGCATCACCTCCCCGAACAAACAAAACTGGCGTGTCGACGTAGGCGCCGATCAGCAGTCCAACCTCGTTGTCGTTAGCCGCGTTGTCGCTGCTAACGACAATGCACTCGGGGTGCGCTGCTCTGGCTTGAAGCTCGCCGAGCAACTCGGGCAGGCCCGAGATTGTCGACTGGTGGACCGATGGCAACTGGATGGGCGAGGAGCGCTCGATGTAATTACCCGAGACGCTGTACAGACCCCTCACCCCATCCCTCTCCCATCCGATGGGAGAGGGTGTCCCGCCATGCGGGACGGGTGAGGGTGACGGAGCTGTCAACTCCGACGACCCTCTCACCCCGGCCCTCTCCCGTCCGACGGGAGAGGGTGTCCCGCCATGCGGGACGGGTGAGGGTGACGGAGCTGTCAACTCCGACGACCCTCTCACCCCGGCCCTCTCCCATCCGATGGGAGAGGGTGTCTCGCCATGCGGGACGGGTGAGGGTGATGGAGCTGTCAACTCCGGCGACCCCCTCACCCCATCCCTCTCCCGTCCGACGGGAGAGGGTGTCTCGCCATGCGGGACGGGTGAGGGTGACCGTGGCTCCGATGCAGACGGTTCTGCCGGGCCGAGTTCGTCGGGACAGACGATGCTTACCCACAAGACATTCGTCCGACCCAACAACGGCAGCGCCTCGGCCGGCGCCAGCGCGAACAGCCGGGTGGATTGCGGCGCCATACCAGCCAACTCGCGTCCGGACCGTTGCCACGCCCACAACCCGCCGTCGAGCACCCGCAACCGCGTGAAACCTGCCGCCGCGAGCAGCGCGCATTCATCAAGGACACACCCGGTGTCGTGCCCGTCAGCCACGATCAGGAGCGCCCTGGATCGCAGGAAGGTTCGCAGCCGCAGTTCGCGAAGCGACAGATTTAACGCACCGGGGATGTGACCGAGGAGAAACCGTTCGCGAGGACGGACATCCACGATCATCCAGCCTTCGGATGAATCCGGCTGTACCCTCACCCCATCCCTCTCCCGTCCGACGGGAGAGGGTGCCCCTGCCTGCGCCGATGCTTCGGCAGGCAGGCGAAGTGCGGGTAGGCAGGAGGTATTCGTTGTGGCACGTGTCAAAGGCGTGACCAACGGCACCTCGCCCGTCGGGGCCGCTTTAGTCACCTCGTCAGGTCGGATCAGCAATGCCTGACGATCCAGCACGGAACTCGCCTGCTCCTTGATCACTTCCGCGACAGTCACCTCGAAACGGGCCAGCAGCATTGCCTGGTTCTCTTCTCCTTCAATTACCACCGAATACAGGAAATCGCCTGGGGCATCCGGCGCGATCCGCAGGCGCAGGTCGAGCGTCGATCCAGGCGGGGTGTGTGCCGGGTAAGCGAGTACCTGCACACAGTCGCAAGAAGTCGTAATCCGCCGTACATCGAAGGCGTTGGGACCGTGATTGTTCCAGACGACCGAATGGATGGACTCTCGGTCCAGTGAACGTCGACCAAGGGACTCGTGATGGATGAGGACAGCCGGGCGAGGTTCGACGGTCGGGGGAGCGCCCTGACCAATGCAGAGGTCCGCGAATACCACGAATATTAGTCCCAGCGACCGGACACCCGCACCGGCCATCGCGTCTCTCCTCCCGCAATCTAGCGTCATACGACAGTCCTGCGCCGGTCCCTTTCGATCCTTCCGAAGTGGAACGAAAATGTGGACTCGAAATTGCTCAAACCCATAAAGACTCCATAGACACAACGCACCGGTCGCCCTTTATCCAGTCGTCCACCGGGTGGCGAGACCTGACGACGACAACGGCCAAGTGCGCCCTTCGGTGACGTCGCTGTGCTGGACGGACGATTGAGGCTTCGCGGTGCAGAAGCAGACCCGCTGGCGGGCAGGTCCGCCAGCGGCCCGAGCCTCGATCCGATCTCCTTGGCGCTGAGCCGCATGTGAGAATCTAGACCCGGTCCGATCCGCAGGGCACCAAGGCAGGAAACACCGCCGTGGCCGGAACACACCGCGATAGCGATGCCCCGCTCGGTCAGGCTCGGACTCTGGGCCATACATAAAGATAACGGATTTGGCGGAAAAAGTTACACACTGAGCCCCATTTCCAGCCGCGAAAGAACACAAGGACCACAAAGAAGGGACATGCCGGCTTCCCGCTCCTTGCGTCCTTTTGCGGCTAAAGACCTCCGCCGCAAGACAAGCCGCTTCAATGGAGGTGCGTCAGCGAGAAAGTCAGCTCCGGCAGTCAATCCCCGATCTCCCATCTCCGATCTCCGATCTCCCATCTCCGCGCTCTCTGTTCCTCTGTGGTTAATCCCCCTCGATGACTGTCAACGTGCGGAATGAACCACAGAGACGCCGAGGACACGGAGAAGGCTTTGACCGGGCAATCTGTGTTCCGCCCCGAATCTGTGAGGGACGGACTCCACACAGATTCAGGGCGGAACACAGATTGACCCCGGAGAGTGAGCGAATGGGACCTCCGGAAACAGCCCTGTCTCGAAGGCCCGCAAGCTCCACTCGACTACGCGCCAAACCCTCTACCGCGCAGACACCTATGGCCGACTGTACCCTGCTGACCGATTTCCAGCCGCGAAAGAACACAAGGACCACAAAGAAGGGACATGCCGGCTTTGCGCTCTTTGCGTTCTTTTGCGGCTAAAGACCTCCGCCGCAAGACGAGCTGCTTCAACGCAGGTGCGTCAGCGAGAAAGTCAGCTCCGGCAGTCGATACCCGAACTCCCATCTCCGATTTCCGATCTCCCATCTCCGATCTCCGATCTCCGATCTCCCATCTCCGCGCTCTCTGTGCCTCTGTGGTTGATCCCCCTCGCTGAATGTCACCGTGCGGAATGAACCACAGAGACGCCGAGGACACGGAGAAGGCTATCGCCCGGCAATCTGTGTTCCGCCCCGAATCTGTGAGGGACGGACTCCACACCGATTCAGACTCGACTTTCGATCGTATGGTCCAGGCCTCCGAGGAGCGTGACTTTGGCGGCACCCTGGCGCGCGTCCCTTGCCTGGATCACTTGCTGGCGTTGAAGCTGCACATTCTCAAACAGGCGTGGCCGCGTCGCACGTCCAAGGATGCCGATGATGTCGAGATGCTGAGCCGACGCAACGGGCTGGATTTGAAGGATGCTCGGCGCCGCAAGTTGAAAGAAAGGGTGTTCGAGGCGACGGGGCCCTGCCTGCAGGCAGGCGTCGCCACTCCGATGCTTTGGCGTTGTCATTTCCGTCGTGCCGAGGCATAAGTCGCACAGTGATTTCCCAAGGACAGTGTGGCGTCGGGTGGCCTCGACGGGGCGGGGTCGCTTTCCCGGTCACGCTCTGGACAATGGTGCTGTCGGCGCGGGATCAGTCGATGCCCGCATTGACCCGGCTCTGCGAGACGTATCAAGGGCCCATCAAGGCCTTCTTCCGCGGCGCGGGCTGCTCGCGAGATTATGTGGACGACCTGGCACAGGATTTTCTGGTCCACATCCTGCATCCCGACGTGCTCAAGACAGTCGATCCCGACAGAGGGCGGTTCCGGTCGTTCTTGTTGGTCTGCCTGAGGCGTTACTGGAGCCAGGTCCAGGCGCACGGCCGCACGATCAAGAAAGGCGGTGGGGTCATCCACGTGCCCTTGGATACTGGTTCGGACCGGCCCGAATTCGATGTTGCTCACACCGGTCCGCGACCGGATCAGGCGTTCGACGTCGAATGGGGGCGCACGGTGGTGCAGCGCGCGGTCCGCCGGCTCGAGGCGGAGGCGGCTGATCCGGTCCGGCAGAGGCTCGTCTCCCATTTGTTGCCCGTGCTGTACGCGAAGGAGCGGATCGAGACCCAGGCTGAACTCGCGCGCCAACTCGGGATGACACCTGGCGCGGTGCGCATCGCCATCCACCGGATTCGGAAGCGTCTGCGCCAGTTGATCATCGAGGAACTGGCCGCCACGGTGGGGGCCGGGGCGGACCTCGAAAAGGAGTTGCGGGAGCTGCGGGCGATCCTGGCGGGGAACTAGGGGAAGCCGCAAAAGAACGCAAGGAACAAAGAACCGACTGGCCGGAACGGCGGGCGGCTCGGTAACATTCCGCCAGATTTCCGTTTTCTCTTGGCATGGACACCGCGGAGTCATGGCGATGGAGGACGGTGAAGAGTTGCGGGGGGGCAGACGATCTCGACGCGAGTCCGATGCTTGATTTCGGGTTAGACCCAGCCCCTCACGCGGGTGCTCTCCCCAGCCGGAGTCCGCTGCGCGGGTGCGCCGGGCTGGGGCGAGGGTCGACGGCCCCGGGAGACTGCGCCGATGAGCGAACCGACTGACAGTGCCCACTGCGAAAGATGCGGACATCCGCTCGATGCGGAGTTGGGCGGGGTCTGTCCCGTGTGCGCACTGGACGATGCAGCCGCCGCCCCCGCCAGCCCGGAGGAAGATTTCGGGGCTGCCCAACTCATGCTCGATGATGTGCCTCTTGAAGGCGCGACGCACGCGCGGCTGGGCAATTACGAACTGCGCGAACCATTGGGGGCCGGCGGCATGGGCGTGGTCTATAAGGCCTGGCAGACCGACCTCGAACGCTGGGTCGCCATCAAGCTTCTGCCGATCGGCTCTTTGGGCATGCCGGAGGCGCGTGAACGGTTCCGACAAGAGGCGCTCACGCTCGCCAAACTCCGGCACCCGAACATTGTGAGCATCCATGATTTCAGCGAACGCGACGGGCAGGCGTACCTGGTCATGGAGTATGTCGAGGGCGCGAATCTCGAAGGCCGGTCGAGCGAGTGCCTCGAGGCGCCGGAGAAAGCGGCGGCTTGCGTCAAGGCGGCCGCCGAGGGGATGCAAGCCGCCCACGAGGCAGGCGTGCTCCATCGGGATCTCAAGCCCTCGAATCTGCTGCTCGGCGCCGACGGTCGGGTGCGCATTACCGACTTCGGCACGGCACGCCCCATTGCGGGTCAATCGGACCTGACCGGCCCCGGCGTGCTTCTGGGCACGCTGGCTTACCTGGCACCCGAGCAACTCAAGGGCGGAGCGCAGACTGCGAGCGTGCGTAGCGACGTCTACTCGTTGGGGGCGGTGCTGTACCGCTTGTTGACCGGACGCGCGCCGTTCGTGGCGGCTTCACCGGCAGGCGTGCTGCAACAGGTGACACGAGCCGATCCACCGCCGCTGACCTTGCTGAATCCACTGGTCCCGCGCGACCTGGCACTCATCTGCTCGAAATGCCTGCGCAAAGACCCGCGCGACCGCTATGGATCGGCACGGGAACTGGCTGAGGATTTGGGGCGGTTCCTGGCCAATCGTGAAATCAAGGCGCGCCCCCTTTCCTGCATCAAGCGGATGCGGCGCTGGGGGCAGTTGAATCCCGGCCCGGCGACGGCCGTGCTCCTGGGTGCGGTGGTGGTGGCGACGCTGGGGGTGATCGGAGCGTTGACGCTCGAAAAACAAGTCGCCGCCGTTCGGGCCCGGATCGACGCGGCCCGGGAACTCGCACACCGCGAAGAGTTGCGCGCTTACGCCCAGCAACTCGACGAGGCGCGGAGCGCCTTCGCGGCGAACGATCCTGACCGAGCCCAGAAGGCGCTCGATGCCACTCGGACGGAGCTGCGGGGCTGGGAGTATCGGTTCCTGGATCGTCCCCACACCGGAGGGCATCGGTCCTGGCAGGCGCACGAACAGGGCGTGTCCTGCCTCGCCGCCAACGCCGATGGGACTCGGATCGTCAGCGGCGATTGGGGCGGGAACCTGCGCGTCTGGGATGCTGACGCAGGGCGGGTGTTGCTGCGCCGGCGCCTGCATCCCGATCGAATCCGTTCGGTGCAATTCAGCCCAGATGGTCGGCAGTTGGTGACCGGCAGCGAAGTCGGCACGATCTGCGTGGTCGATGTCGAGACGGGCATGGTGCTCGAGTGGATCGGGACCCAAGCCCGCCTAAATCAGGCGGCCTTTTTCGGCAAGGCAGGCGATGTGTTGACCGTCAACGACCGCGGTCGACTCGAACTGTGGTGCGCGGGCAATCGAAGCCCGCCGACAGTGGTGATGTGGAGGTTGCCCGGGCTCCTGGCGCTGGATATCCACGCCCGGTCGGAGGCTTATGCCTGCGGCGACGCAAAGGGACGCATCCACGTCGGTTTGGTCGCAAAGGAAACCGAGACCTCCGCCGACCCACCCGAGCCGGAGTCGAGCCCAATCGCCAAACGCACCTGGCAAGCCCATGCCGCCGAGGTGATGAGCGTGGCATGGAGTCCGGACGGCGCCCACCTCGCCAGCGCGTCAGCCGATGGCCAGGTCCGATTGTGGAATCCCGCCTCAGGCGATCTGGCGCGTTCGCTGCGCGAGAGGGGCGGGGGCGTCCGCTGTCTGGCCTGGAGTGCGGATGGACGATCGCTGGCGGCGGCAACGGATGACGGGGTCCTATTGCACTGGCGGCTCGAAGGTTCCGCGGAAGCGCAGGTCTTATCTGGCCACCAAGGGCCGATCTTTGCGGTCGCGTTTCTGGGTCAGCAGCATCGCCTGGTCAGCGGCGGAAGCGACCGGCACCTGCGTGTGTGGGACCCATCGTCCATAGCGGTTGGCGAAACCTTCCGAAAGGTCCACGCTTCCGGCACGATTCGCGTGCGCTTCGCTCACCGTGAATCGTGGTTCGTTGCAGCGGGGCCAGAAGGCGAGTTGTGGCGACAGGATGCGGAGACCGGAGAAACGAACTGGACTGTCCAAAGCACCCGGGGACGGATGGGCGGACTCGCCCTCACGACGGACGACGCGTTTGTCGTTTCGGGCGGACGGGCGGGACGGATCGAAGTCCGCTCCAGCACCAACGGCGCTCTGGTCCGGGAATTCACGGTCGGCACCTTTCCGATCCGCGCGCTGGACGAACATCCCGGCGGCCGCCTGGTGGCCGCCGGAGGCGACGATCGTGTCGTGCAGTTGCTCGACGTCGAATCGGGCACGGTCTCCGTCCAGTTTCCAGTTCAGACTGCCCGGATCGGGCGCATCGCGTTCAGTCCGGATGGCGAATACGTGCTGAGCTGCGGCCCCGACCAGCGGTTGGTGGCATGGCCGATTCGCGTCACGAACGCGCTGGCCGCCACGCGCGTGCCAACCGCGGTCATGGACTTCGATGTCGGCAGCGGAGGAATAGTGACGACAATTGGCCGACAGGAGGGCGCCCAGACTTGGCTGCTGCCGGGGATGAAGCCGATCGCCAGGATGGAGAATATTGAGACGGGCTTTCGGGCGGTCGTCTTCGCGCATGAGGGGCAGCGGTTGCTCGCGTCGGATGACTCCGGCGTGTTGCGCTGCTGGGATGCGCGGACTGGAATTCAACTCCTGCAACTCCCGCTGCCGCTGCCTGGGCGGGCCGTGCGCGATCTGCAGATGAGCCCGAATGACGGGCGGTTGGCCTTGGTGGGGTCCGGCGGAGAGTTGTACCTGTTGCCTTGATGTTGGTTGCTGCTTGAGCGTAGAAAGTTCTTGGCTCATGGGCGCAAGCGTTTCCGACAACGCAGGACGTCTGGAGCGTGTGATTCAGCACCGTTTTGCGCGGGGCGTGACCGATCATTGTCTTCGAAAAGCGGCGGTCAACCCGCCACTGCCTGCGCGAACATGCATCTTGGAGCGGCGACGCCTGCCTGCCGCCTGCCTGCCCTGCCTGCCGGCAGGCAGGGCAGGCAGGGCAGGCAGGGCCTCGTCGCCCTCGAACACGTCCCTCCGATTCCCCCCCTCTTCGTGCAAGGGTCACCGCCGCACTCGGCTCAGCGAGCAATCGTCGTAGGTCACGTGGCCTTCGTGGTACGGACAATGGATGCGGGTTTCGAGCTGGAACCGAATCTGTGCGGTGTCAGGTAATGTGCCGATCGTCCGGGACAATTGCGCATACGGACCGGCCTGCTTCAGCTCGACCTTGGGATGCTCTCGCAACACCTTCCCCTCGAGGTCCAACTCGATCAGCACAAGTCCCGCTGAGTCCTCGGGCGCGACGCCAAAGCCCTTCCCGCGCAAATCGGCGGCGCGCACCCAAACAGATGCGGCGTACTCGGTGTTGGGAGCCGTCTCGACATCCTGGTGCACGTGGATCAAGCCCGCCTTGTCCGTATGCGTGCGCAGAGCGCCCTGTCCGGTGTGGAATTCGGGCAAGCCCCAATCCGGATGCTGCTGGTAATCCAGTTCCTGCCAGACGTAGCTTGGGGTGGCGCCGGCGAACTGATAGTGCCATTCCGCCAAAACACCCGCCGCGCCGGGGCCGCCGGTTCTTCCCTGTCTGGTCTCCTCGAATCCGGGATTCAACAGCAGGTTGCCATCCGGATCGGGCTCAGGCGCGCTGATCGGGCGCGCGCCGGAACCTCCGCTGCCCGGCCCGATCTCGAGCGCCTGGAGAAACGCCTCGCCGCGGATGACGCGTGTCCCGTCGGTTGTGCGCGCGCCTGCGAACCGGAATTCCAGAATCCCCTGTCGAGGCGACAGATCGTCGAACACGAGGTCTACGGCGCGGTTGGGTCCGCCCGCCGTAGCCGCGACATCCAGGGCCCGCACCACACGCTCGCCATTGATCCAGATGTCGAAGGGATTCCTGCGCGAGTCGAGCCCGCGGGTGGCCGCGAACTTAAGGCGCGCATGGTAACGGCCCGGCCCGACCGTCAGGTTGACCCAAAAATCTCGCGCGTGAACGCCGTACCGGTACAACTCGGCATCGACCGTTCCTTCGATCGTTGCGGGCACCGGGTCGGTCCACCAAGAGGCGGCCACGGAGTCGACTCCCGCACCGAGTCGCGCGATCCACTCGGTCGCCGGACGCCACGTCTCACCCCGAGCGTCCAGATAGTCCGAGCGATGCGGGTAACCGAAAACCATGCGTTGATATCCGATGGGGCCTGAGCCGACTGGATAGTGACAGGCCCCGGTGGCGGACGACGACAACAGCGCATCCACAAGCAGCCGACACCCGGTGGCATACGGGTTTCTGGCGCCACGAGCGACGATCTTCAGCGTGTGCGCGCCCTGGTCCAGACCACTGCGGTGATAGAGCACTTGCTGGGCGCGGGCGGCTGGGTTCCAGCAGTCGACAGGCACGGCTTGTTTGACGCCATCGAGGAAAACGTCGGCCAAACCGCCTTCCGGCCCCACACTTCCGATCAGGCGGACCTGATTGCCGCGGAATCGCGCGGTCACCGCGGCGTCAGAGGCGCCGGTGACATGCAGCGCGGCCCCGAAGGCAGCCTCGTCGGACTCGACACTCCAATCGCCTTCGTATGTCAGCGCCGGGTCGTCCTGGACCTCCTGCGGGTCGGGGCCGGCAATCACGACATGCCGGGCGCCGTCGTGCCGGATTGAGACGATGGCGTCCCCATTCGGAAGCGGTTTCACGTGGTACCCGTTTTCAGACAAGTCGGCCCGGGCGCGCAGGGCGACGCCGTCGGCGGTGACTTCCGCGGGGCTGAACGCGAGCCGCAGCACTTCAGTCGTGCCGGCGGGAGCGTCGAAGGTCGAGTAGCGGATGCGGTCCTTGCCGTACACGATCGAATTGACCACGGAGGTTGCGCGGACCATGTGGTTTTCGCGGCTGGCCCCGAGTTCTTCGGGCAGCCAGGCCAGGGCGGCCAGCATCCAGCGCAGGGGCAATGGATGAGCGATGTTCAGCCAGGTGCCGTTCACGATCACCCCGCCGTCGATATTGTCCTCGGTCACACCGGTTTCGTGGGCATCGTAGGTCTGGAGAACCATCATCCGGTAAGCCAGTTCACGGGCCCAGTCGCTCCGGGTGTGACAAGCATACTCGGCCAGGGCGGTAGCGAGCAGGAATGGGCTGTACCAGAGCGAGCGTCCGCAACAGGAACTCGATTCGGGAAAGGCCCAGGCGCCGCTGTAGACATCGCCCCTCGACTCTGGCGCAACGCCGCTCCGGTTGAGGAACAGGGTGAGGATGTTGCGGACATCGGTTTGCCAGTTTGGGAACTCGGCCTGGTGGTGCAGCAGATAGCGGGCGGCGTCGGGCGTCGTCGCGCAATTCTGGGTCGGGTTGGCCCAGTCCCAGAAATAGCGGCCCCATGTATCGTCGACCGTCCACGCCGGCAACAACCGATCGCGCAAATACGCCCGCCCGGCGTCGCGTGCCGACACAATCGCATTGTCTTGTCCGGTGTAACCCAGGCGAATCAGGTCGTCGAGGAACGCCAGGATCATCGTCACGCCGCCAGTCTGTTGATTGTCCTTCCAGGGCGCCGCCTCGGGGTTCGCATAGCGTCCCCAAGGCGCCTCGCCTGGGTCCTTCCGACAGCGCTCGGCCAGGAGATCGCCCCAGTGCCGAGCCGCGGCCAGCCAGCGGGTGCGCCCGGTCAGTTGGTAGGCCCGCAGCAGGCCCTGCCCAGTTGATGCGCAGATGTCCAATTGAATCATCCCCTCTGGATCGCAATTCCCGTAGGCTTTGCCTTTGGCCGGAACGCTGATGAACAAGCCTGGCCACGGGTGATCCGGCGGCGTCAGGCAGTGATCCAGCAAGAACTCGCCCAGGTAGGTCAGATGCGCGACCGCGGCCGGATCGCCCGAATAGCGGTAGTAATCCACCCAACCGTTAAGCAGGCTGGTCGAGCGCTGGCCCAAGTCGCCGTTCATCCAGGCATCAGACGCCTTGGGCGTGATGCGACCGTCCGGGTCGATCTGCCACAAGCTCGTGAACAAATAGTCCGGATACGCCGCAATGGCGCTGTTGGTATCGGTCCACGGGTATCTCTTCAGAGTCTCCGCCGCGACGCGGATGCGGAAGTCGCATTGGCCGTTGAGTCCCCGATACCAGGGCGCAATCACGCCGTGCGCGTCGCAGACGGCGGCGTGCCCGTAGTACCGCGGCTGGACCGTGGCGCAGCGCGCGGCATCCGTGAACATCGCCAGACCGACAATGACGCCGAGAACCCGGATGGCGCCCAGGCTCAACAGGGACGCTTTCCACGGACTGCCTCTCTCGGTGGGCCGATCCCGCGGCTGCGGGATAGGTCCTGACTGGCAACTGCCGCCGTCTCGATACAAGAACACTCGGGCAGCCGCGGGAAGGTTCCTCCAGGAACGATTCAAGGTCGCTGCCCATGGTCGAAAGGCCAGGGCGTTCTTCGATTGCCGGCCGTCTATGGCGGGCGTTCGCAATGGGGAGGCGTTTTTGCGCATGGTCTCTCAGTCTTGCACGACGCGATAGTACCTTGCGGCGCCCGCAGGCGCAGCAGTGTACGGGTTGGCGGGATTTGCCACCCTTTTCCAGGCGCCGGTTACGGCGTCGGCCTGTTCGAGCACGCCGCTGCCTGTCCAGCCAATCACAATCTCGCCCGTGACAGACCGCGTGATCGTCAAGGTGGCGGGGACGCCTTTGGCGCTCTCGATGAGCTGAAGGCCGGCGACCGTGCTGAAGAAGGCGCCCGCCTGGCCGGACGTCAGCTTGATCTCAGCGACGCCGCTGATGGTCTTGAACACGACATAGTCCTCGTTCACGACGGGAAAACCGGTGTCTGGAACCTGCTTGAGCGTCTGGGTGGGGCCGCCGACCAGGGTGTAGGCCTGGCCCCAGCCGAGGTTGAAGTCGGTGGCGATGCCGTACACATACACATCGTAGGTCTTGCCGGCCTCGAGGTTGCGAAAACCGAACTCGGGCGAAGCCTTGCCTCCGCCGACATGCCAATAGCTGCGTTGCAGGAAGTTGCCCCCGCCATTCTCCGCAAACCATGTGCTCGAGGGTTCGCCGAAGCTTCCCGAAAAGAACCGAGCGTCCACCGGTAGACCGTCCGAGTCCACCAACGCCATCTCGCGGTCCGCATCCGCGCGCAAGGCCTCCTCGGTGACCTGATTCCAGACGGTCCCGACATCCGGAGCCGCCGCGGTCCCGGCATACTCCGAGCTGTCGGCGGCGGCGATCAGGTTGATGTTCACCGCCGGCGGCGCCGTCTGCAGAGTCAGGCGTCCGCTTTCGCTGGTCACCGACCCGGCGGCGTTGCTCACCACCACGCTGTAGAGGCCTTCGTCGTCGGCCCGGGCCGATGCAATGACGTAAGTGTCGCCCGTCGCCCCCTGGATTGCTACCCCGTTCTTCCGCCACTGGTACGTGAACGGCGCGGTGCCGGTCGCCACCACCGTGAACGTGACGCTGGCGCCCTGGCGCACGAAGCGATCGGTTGGCGATTGGAGAATCTTCGGAGTGTCGGTGGCGGGGATGATTTGCAGACCGGTCACGGTGCTGAACACGGCGCCATTGCCCGACTCGCCGGCGGTGAACATCACCTCCGTCACGCCGGTGATGTCGCGGAACAGCGCGTAATCCTCGTGAAGAATCGGGAATCCGGTGTTCACCACCTGGTTGAGGGCCTGGGATTCGCCTCCGACGCGGCTGATGCGCTGGGTGTACCCGAGGCCAAAATCCGTGGCGATGCCGTAGACATAGACGTCATACCGCACCGCGGGATCGAGATTCGTGAAGCCAAATGGCGGACTCTCGTTTCCCACGCCGCTGTGCCAATAGGTCGCCTGCAGAGCATTGCCGCCGCCATTGTTGGCAAACAGACCGCTGCCGGGCTCGCCGAAACTCGCGGAGGTGAAGCCGATGGACGACGGCAGGCCGTCCGAATCCACCAACGCCAGCGTGCGGTCAAGGGCTGATCTGAGGGCGTTCTCCGTGACCTGGTTCCAGACCGTTCCCGGGTCGGGAGCCGCGGCAACGCCGGTATACACATTCTGTCCGGACGCGACCGCCAGGTCGACGTTCACCGCGGGCGGGGTGAACACGAGAACCAGTGTTGCCACCTCGCTGATGACCGAGCCGGAGACATTCCGCACAACCACCGTGTACGCGCCGGCATCCGCGGCGCTCACGGCGGCGACATGGTACGTCGGTTCGATGGCGCCGGTGATTGCCTGGCCATCCTTGTGCCATTGGTAAGTCAACGGCAGCGCCCCGGTGGCCTCAACCGTGAACATCGCCTCGGCGCCCACCCGTTTGGTCTGGCTTTGCGGTTGGGTGACGAGGACCGGAACACCCGGGTCCACGATCAAGCGCGCGACATGGCTGATCGCCGTGCCGTACTGATTGTTGACGACCACACGGTATTCGCCGGCGTCAGCCAACGTCACCGCCGGAAATGTCAACGTGCTTCCGGTCGCGCCATCCACCGGCTGGCCGTCCTTTTCCCATTGGTAGGTCAGGGCGCGGGCCCCGGACGCCACCACGCTCAGGGTCGCTGGAGTGCCCAGCAAGACGGTTGCACCTGCGGGGTGCGCGAAAATGCTCGGCGGTTCTGTCGCCGGCGAGTCCACCACCAGCTTCGGCGAGACGCCGCTGGCCAGCTTCCGAATCGAGGACGGTTGCAGAGCGCCGTCCCAGATCGAGACGTCGTCCATCATTCCGCCATACCCCGTCCCGAACGGGCCGCCCAGGCTGCCTTCAAGGTCCAGCCTCGCCCCCAGACCCAGCTCGGCCGCGTCGAAATCCAGACCCGAGGCGGCGCTGAGCAGCGGCTCGCCGTCCAGATAGAGCGTGCAGTGGCCGGGGGCGTAAACGAACGCCAGGTGCGACCAGCGGCCGGCTTGGATCGTGCCGCCCTCGGCGAGGAGATGCCAGCCGTTGTTGTAGACCAGAACCGTGCCGCGCAGAACGACGGCATTCGGGAGGCTGCCCATTGCCACGATGCCGTTGTAGCTGGCCGGCGCGGGGAGCAACGAGTAGAGCCGGGTCGAGGGTTGGTCGAGACAGGTTTCGCTGGGATTGATCCAGAGGGAGATCGTGCCCTGATTCCGGAGTCCGACGTTGCCGAGGTTGACATAGTCGTCGACTCCGTCCCACGCCAGCGCAGTAGTCGAGTGCGCCAGCGCTTCGGGCCGATTTCCGACCACCCACGCGGTGCCGGGATCCGATTCCATCAGCCTGCCGATATTGCCGGCGGGCACTTCGTTTGCCGCGGTGTAACTGCCAGGCGCCTCCTCGAACGGCCAGTACTGAACCAGGGTCGCCGGCTCGTCAGGCTCCGGAACATCGGTGATGGCCGTGGGCGCCGTGCCGGCCGCAAGCTGCGCGATCGAAAGGCCGGAGAGCGGCCCATCCCAAATGGACACATCGTCGATGAACCCCACAAACGAATTCCCAAAGGGCCCGCCCAGAGCCCCGTTCAGATCGAACCGTGCCCCCAGGGCAAAACCGGCCGCGTCAAAGTCGAAACCGACCACGGCACTTTTCGATTGTTCGACGCCGTTGATCCAAACGGTCAGCAACCCATGCCGGTATACAAACGCCAGATGGGTCCAATCCCCCACCCAGACTGCGTCGAGCGAGCCCACACTGACCCACGAACCGCCGGTGCCAATCGATTGGATCGTTCCGGTCACATACGGATCGAAGCGAACCACGCCGCCGTAGGGTGAGACGTACGGCACCTGGGAATACAGCCGAACGTCGCCCGGATCAAACGTCGCGGGCTTGATCCAGAGCGACACGGTCGCCGAGCCCTTCAGGCGTATGTTCTGACAATCGACATACTCGGGACCGCCCGAGAAGGCGATCGACCGGGTCGAGTGGCTCAAGCTCACCGGCGCATCGGCCACCCAGGCACCGAAAGGCTCGAACTGTTCGAGGATTCCCGTGTTGCCGCCCGCGACGGCATTTGCCGCCGCGGTCGAGCCGGGGGCCTCCTCGAGCGGCCAATACTGCGTCAACTGGGCCGCATGACCAATCTGAATCAGGATTGCCGCCAGCGCGACGGCGCCGGCCGTGTGGAGTTTGGATTTCATTGCGTCACGTGTCAGAGTTCGGGGTTGAGGATCGAGAGTTAAGCTGCGCAAAAACCGGTGGATCGGCGGGCGCTGTGCGCGCGGGCGCCAGCGCAAAGGACGCAGCCCGTGTTCAGGGATCGTTGTAGACAAAGGTCCATTCGGGCCCGCGCTGAAAGTCGGGCCTGTTGTCAGTGGCTTCGTGATATCCGACGTGGCCATCGACGAAGGCGACGTTGCCGAAGCCAAGGCGGTGTTGATCGTGCCAGTACATTTTCTGGAATATCTTCATGCGCACAAAATGCACGTTGAACGCGAAATCGTTCACCAGGACCGTGCGGGACGGATTGCGGACCTGGCTGATCTTCTTGTTGACCAGGCCCAGGTTATCGTCGTTGTCGTTGGCGCTGCTGTTGTAGAGGTAGCTGCTGCCGAAAGTGTCGTACACGGACGGCTTGCGATCGTGAGGCCAGCCGGCCTTCAGCGCCCCGTTGTCGCTCGGACACTTGAACACCCGCTCGGCCCCGTCCGAGTTGGTCGACACCTTCCCCGCAATCGCAACAAACGGATTGAGCAGCCGCAGTTGGCCGTCGTATTCCGTCCCCTGTTTGCCCCCGTAATTCCAATAGGCAAAAACCGAGGGCGAGAAACCCGTCGGCGTGCCCCCGGACGGAAACGTGTCGTCGTACTCGCCGGCGTACAGAGCCACCGCCACGCCCTGTTGCTTGAGGTTGGAAACGCACGCGATCTTCTTGGCCTTCGCCTTGGCCCGGGCCAATGCCGGCAGCAGCATGCCCGCGAGAATCGCAATGATGGCGATGACCACCAACAACTCGATCAATGTAAAACCGACGCGGCAGCCACTCCACCGCTTGCGAAGCGTCCAGTTTGTTTCCGCCCTCATGAGGATTACAGAGCCAGTGTGTAGAAACACGCCCTCCATTTGTCAATCATGCGCGAACCCTTCACACCCTTCAAAGGCCGCTCCGATGCGAATGCCCACGCTCAGTGGAGTGGGGACGCCTGCCTGCCGCCTGCCTGCCGGCAGGCAGGGCAGGCAGGGCAGGCAGGGCAGGCAGGGCCTCGTCCCCTACGAACGGGGTTAAAGAATGTGTTCGAGGCGAGTTGGCGAGTTGGCACCGGCCAATTTCGTGCGTGACTTTCGTGGCATGGACACTGTTTATAGAGGTCTTTCTTGCCGCATTTGGCGTGCGAAAGACAACCGATAACGGATCGATCGACATACAGAGACAAGATCATGCAAAGCATCCAGCCGTATCGCATGTCGACGCGTCGCCAATTCCTCAAGATCGCCGCAACAGGGGCTGTTGCGCTGACGGCGCCCTCTGTGATTCCGGCTTCGATCCTGGGCCGCGCCGGCCAGGTCCCCCCCAGCGAGCGCATCGGGATGGGTTTCATCGGCCTGGGCGGCCAGGGGACAGGGCATCTGCTGGGCGGTGCCTGGACCTATGTGCCGGGCGGCTACGCGGCCCGCACGGACGTCCAGGTGCTCGCAGTGTGCGATGTGCGGCGGGAACGCCGCGAGCAGGCCCAAGAGCGATGTAACCAGATGTACGCGCAACGGCTGGGCCAGGCCGCCTACGACGGTGTCGAAGCTTACAACGATTTCCGCGAGGTCCTCGCCCGACCCGACATTGATGCGTTGTTGCTGGCTTTGCCGTATCATTGGGCCGCCCCGATGGCCACCATGGCCCTTCGGGCAGGCAAGGATGTCTATTGCGAAAAGCCGATCGCCATCACCGTCCGCGAGGGTCAAAGACTCGTCGAAACCTGCCGGCATTTCGGACGCGTTTACCAGGCCGGCACCCAGCAGCGTTCCGAGTACGGCGGCAAGTTCCGACTCGCCTGTGAACTGGTCCGCAACGGACGCATCGGCCAACTCAAGGAAGTCTATGCCTATCGCCAGCCCGGCGCCCTGTTCCCGTCGGCCTGGACCTCCGAGCATGCGGTGCCCGTGCCACCGGGTTTCGACTGGGACATGTGGCTCGGACCGCTGCCGTGGCGTCCGTTTGGGGGCGAAGCAGGCCATACGCTCTCCGGCCTGTTCGTCGGCGATGTGAACTGGAGTCCACACCACTACGACATCGTCCAGTGGACCGTGAATCCGGACCCAACCGCGCCGATCGAAGTCCAGTACGAGCCGAGCCGGGAAAAGCCAGGGACGTCCGCGCACCCAGGCGGAGCCGCGGGCCGGCCCGAGGATGGCCAGGTGCATTATCGCTACGCCAACGGCGTCGTGGTGCACTCGACACCTTATCCCGGGGAGAATATCGGCCACGATGGCGGCGCTTGTTTTGTGGGAACCCAAGGCCGCATTGCCGTCGATCGGGGAGCGATCGTTTCGTACCCCGCCAGCATCCTCAAGGAACCGCTGCGCCCTGACGATGCGCGCGTCTATTTCACCGACAGCCATTCGGGCAATTTCCTCGAATGCGTGCGCACCCGGCGTCCGACGATTTGCAATCCCGAAGTCGCCACCTACACAATGAACGCGATCCTCATCGGCGGAATCGCGATGGGCCTCGAACGCTCGCTCAAGTGGGACCCCGGCAAGCACGAGTTTGTCGGCGACGAGCAGGCCAACCGCCTCCTCTCCTATGCGCCCCGTCCGCCCTGGACGGTGTGACTCGATGGGGTTCCGACATCCGAGACGGCGATGGAACCAAGAGACACCATGTCCAGACATCCGCGAGGGCTTGCATAAACCGCTTTTTGCACAGACCCTATGAGCCTGATTCGCCTCCCCTTCTTCCTCATGCTCGTCTGTCTGCTGCGCATCGGCTCGACTGCGCGCGCGGACGAGGAACAGGATCAGATCGCCATCCTCCAATCGGCCGCCAACCTCGCGCAGAAATCGGCCGCGTGCCAGAGGCTTCGGGTGATTGGCACAGCCAAGTCGATCCCGGTGCTGGCCTCTCTCCTGACACAGGAAGGGACCTCGCACTTCGCGCGGCACGCCCTCGAAGCCTTGCCGTTCCCGGAAGCGGGCGCTGCTCTTCGCGCCGCCCTGGCAAGGACCTCGGACAAGCCGCAACTCCAGGCCGGCATCATCGACTCGATCGGTTGGCGCCGCGAACCCGAGTCGATTGAACCGCTGCGGCCATTGCTGGCTTCGACTAACCTCGATCTCGCCATAACCGCCGCTTCGGCCCTCGGACGCATCGGCGGCGGCGCCGTCGCCCTTCTCCGCAGCGCAAACGACCAGAGCCACGGCGCGCCCGTCTCGATGGTCTTTCGGTCGGTTGTCCAGGAAAGCCTGCTCCAATGCGCCGAGACGCTGCACGGCGCCGACGGGACCAGGCTCGCGTCCGAGATATGCCGCAGCGTGTTGTCTCAGCCCGCTTCCGAGTCGATACGCGTTGTCGCGTGGCGCGGCCTCGTGTTGCGCGATGCCCGATCCGCGCCCGACCTCGTCCGCACGGCTTTGTCCGGACGCGACCGTTCGCTCCAGCGCGCCGCGCTCGGTCTGGTGCGCGAGCTGGACGATGCCTCGATCCTGGTCGCCTGCCTGGGGGATTGGGATGATCTGCCCGCCGAGTCCCAGGCTGCGCTGCTCGATGCCAACGTCCGGCGCGGCAAGGCCCCTCTCCCGCTCGTCCGCAAGGCCCTGGACAGCTCGAATCTCGCGCTGAGAGTCGCCGCCCTCGATGCCCTGGCCGACCTGGCCGATCCATCGTCGATTCCGTCCGTGGCGAAAAGTGCGGCTCGAGGCGAAGCGTCCGAGCGCGAGGCCGCCGCTCGGACCCTGACGCGCCTTCGCGGTCCGGGCGTGCGCGAGGCGCTTCTGGCGGCGATCGACACGGCGGACCCGGTCGAGAAGGCCGTTCTGCTGCGGGCGCTGGGCGCGCGTGCGGACCGCCAGGCCGGCGATACGCTGCTTCGATTCGCAGGGGCCGAGGCGCAGCCTGTGCGTCTGGCCGCGCTCGAATCGCTCAGGCAGCTTGCCCTGCCCGAGACGCTGGCGCCCCTGCTCGATCTTGCCGCCAAGGCGAAGTCCGACGATCAGATCGATCCGGTGTTCAAGGCCCTTGTGGCCGTTTGTCAATCGAGCCCGAACACAACCGAAACAGAAGGACGCGTCATCGCCGCCATCCGGAACTCCGCACCGGCCGAGCGCCGACTGCTGTTGCCTCTGCTCGCTGAACTGGGGACCGCGGACGCCTTGATTGCCGCGCGGAGCGCCACGCAGGACTCGAACTCCGAACTCGTCCGAACCGCGGTGCGCGTTTTGGGTCAATGGCCCAATCCAGAGCCCGCGCTTTATCTGACCGATTTCGCGCAATTCGCCACCGACTTGGGGTTGCACGCGCTCGCGTTGCGCGGCGCTGTCGAGGTCAGCGCGCACGAGCAGGACACGGCCAAACGCGTTGCGTTGCTCGAGAAGGCGATGAGCGTCGCGCGACGGGCGGACGAGAAGCGCCTGGCTCTTGCTCAGATGGCGCAGATCAGCTCGGCGGACGCCCTCGAGACCGCCTTGAAGAACCTGGCCAAACCGGATCTGGCCGAGGAAGCCGGGCTGGCCGCTATTGCGATTGCCGAGAAGATTGCGTCCGCCGATTCGGCGTTGGCGGACGCAGCCGCCGCGAACGTGCTGGCCCGGTGCAAGGCGGCGGAGACCGTCCGGCGCGCCTGGGCCCTGCGCCGGACGCCGGCAATCAACGGACCTTTCATCCGGCACTGGCTGGTGAGCGGGCCGTATCGACAAGCCGGAGTCGAGGGAGCGACCGCTGTTTTCGAACTGACGTTCGCACCGGAGAAAGCGGACGCGAAGGTTGACTGGAAGCCCACGCCAGTCGCCGATCAGGTCGATCTCTCGAGTCTTTTCCCGGGCCACGCCAATTGCGTCGCCTACCTGCGCGCCGAGATTGTGGCGGAGCAGGACTCCGACGCCCTGCTGCTCATGGGCAGCGACGACGGTCTCAAGGTCTGGCTGAACGACGCGGTTGTGCACAGCAACAACGTGGATCGAGGCCTGATCGTCGATCAGGACCGCGCGCCAATCCGACTCAGGAAAGGCGCGAATCGACTGCTGCTGAAAGTCACCCAGGGCGGCGGCGGCTGGGCCGCGTGCGCCCGGATTGCCGGAATCGATGGCCAGCGCGTTCCGGGACTGCGAATCGAGCCTGTACAGCCCTGACCGCCAGAGGCCGGCCTCAAACCAAACCCAGTCCGCATTTCCATGAAGAGTCCCCGTTCTTCCCCCGTCCCTCTATCCCGCGCCTCGCTCGGTAGAATCCCTGCGAAAAGAAGGGGATAGGGTTGAGGGCCAGACTCGACATGAGCGCACCCTGTTCCGTCGTTCTGGGATTCTATGTCCAATCCAGCCATCACCAGTCCAGCCCCCCCGCCCCGACGCATCCGCGAAGTCGCCCGCGACCTGGGTCTTGACCCCGAGGAGATTCTCCCGCACGGCCATTACATCGCCAAGATTCCGGTCGCGGAACTCGATGCTCGAGCCAACCAGCCCGATGGCCGCCTAATCCTGGTGTCGGCGATGACGCCGACGCCGCAGGGCGAAGGCAAGACCACCGCGACGATCGGTCTGGCCGATGCTCTGCGCCGCCTGGGTCACCGCGCCATGTTTTGTCTGCGTGAGCCGTCCCTGGGTCCCTATTTCGGCATCAAAGGCGGCGGCACCGGCGGCGGGCGCGCGCAGGTCATCCCGGCGGAGGACATCAATCTGCATTTCGTCGGCGACATGTATTCCGTCGAGAAGGCCAACAACCTCCTGTGCGCCATGTTGGACAACCACCTCCAGCATGGCAACGAACTGGGCATCGATCCGCGCCGCATCGTAATGCGCCGCGTCATCGACTTCAACGAACGCTCGCTGCGGGACATCGTGATCGGCCTGGGCGGACCGCTCAACGGAGTGCCGCGTCGCGACGGCTTCAACATCACGCCCGCCTCCGAGGTCATGGCCATTCTCTGCCTCGCCCGGGATTATCGCGATCTTGGGGAGCGGATGGCGCGCATTGTCGTGGGGTTCACGTACAAGGGGGCGCCCATCCGGGCCGACGCCGTGCAGGCCCCCGGCGCCATGCAGGTGCTGCTGCGGGACGCCATTCATCCCAACCTGGTGCAATCGCTCGAAGGCACGCCGGCATTCGTGCACGGCGGCCCCTTCGCCAACATCGCCCAAGGCACCAACACCAGCATCGCAACCCGCCTGGCGCTCAAGCTCGCCGATTACGTCGTCACCGAGGCCGGCTTTGCCACCGACCTTGGAGCGGAGAAGTTCTTTCACATCAAATGCCGGGCGGCGGGGCTGACCCCGGCCACGGCGGTCATTGTCGCCACGGTCAAAGCGATCGCGTACCACGGCGGCTTCAAGGAGATCGGCGGTCTGGGCAACCTGGCCAAACACATCGAGAACATCCGGTTGTTCGGACTCGACCCCGTGGTCTGCGTCAGTCATTTCCCGGATGACAATCCTAACGACTACGCTCGGATCGTCCGTTTTTGCGCTCGTCAGGGAGTCGAGGCGGTGGTGTCGAAACACTTCGACCAGGGCGGCCAGGGAGCGATCGACCTCGCGCGGGCCGTGGTCCGGGCGGCGACACGGCGCAGACGCCGGGCACTGCGCTTTCTCTACCCTCTGGATGCGCCGATCCGCAAGAAACTCGAGGTCATCGCCACCAAGGTCTACGGCGCCGACGGCGTCAATTTCGACCGCGCCGCGTTGAACCACATCGAGACTCTCGATCAACACGGCTTCAACACGCTACCCGTGTGCGTCGCCAAGACGCCACTCTCGCTCTCGGACCGCGCCGACCTGCGCGGCCGGCCCGGCGGCTTCTCCATCACGGTGAACGAGCTTCGGCTCTCGGCGGGCGCCGGCTTTGTCGTCGCGGTCTGCGGCAACATCGTCACCATGCCCGGCCTGCCCAAAGTGCCTGCGGCGGCGCGAATCCGGATGCTCCCCTCAGGTCAGGCCACCGGGCTGACGTGATTGTGTAGGGGCTATGGGCCCCGACGCCAGCGAGCCTGATGAACAAAAAGAGAGACCGGGGTTGCCCCCGGTCTCTCGTGTCGAATCGTCTCTCGGGCTACCGCGCGATGCGATAGAACATCTGCGCGGCGCTTGGAGCGACCGTGTACGGACTGGTCGGATTGCCCGCCACGGGCGTCCAGGTCTTGAAGTCCGGCGATTGCTGCAGCGCGCCCGCTCCCGACCACGAGAGCGTGATCTGACCGGTCCCGGTGATCACCGGCGGATCGAATTCCGGCGCCGCCACCGGCGCGTAGGCGGAGATCACCGCGCCCGAGATCGGGGTCAATTGCCCTGCGGGGGTCTCATCGCCCTCGATCCGCCATGCGACCTTGAGATAGTCGCCGCCGCCACCCTCGGTGTGCAGGGCCTGAATGAAGTATGCCTTGCCGGCCACCAGGGCTTGCGGCTCCGATGTGTAGGCAATGGGCGGCTCGGTGAAGGCATGACAGCACCCGGTCTCCTCGGCAATCAACCCGACGTTCACCGGGTCCTCGTTCGTGCTCAGCCACAACTGCGAAGGATCGTCGCTCGACAGGAAGAACCGATAGTTGCCCGACACTGTCGGCGTGATCCAGGCGGACAGGCTGTCGCCGTAATCATCCCCGTGAGAGCCGAACACCGGCTTGGTGGCAAGGTTGCCTCCAGTGAAGGGAGTGGTGTCGAATGAGGCCGGCAGTCCGTTGGTCATCGGGCCGGCTGGGAACAGGTAGGTGTTGTCCGTCATCCAATTCACCGTCAGCGGACTGGGACGGGGCGCACCGAGATAGTAGTAGTCCCAGGCCACCACGCCCGGAGTCAACACCGGCGCCTGGAACGACACCGTCGTCGAGGGCATCACGTTCCCCGTGGTCGTGCGATCCTTGAGTCCGCTCAGGGTCAACGTGTACTCCTGGCCCGGCACGAGCCCGCTTGTGGCGAGAATCACCGTCCGCCAGTCGCCGCCCAGGGGCACAGCCGCCGGATCCTCGTGAAACACCAGGCTGTTTACGGCGACTCCGCCGTTGATGCCGTAGTTCCCTGGGCTCGAAGCCGTGGCGCTGTCCATCCGCTTCGAGAACAGCACCTTGACCAGGAACGGCTTGCCGCCGATCGGATTGGGCGTCGAAAGGGCGGTCACCGAAACCACCGAGGGCGGCGCGGTATCCGTGCTCACGACCACGTTCGCATTGCGGGTCGTGACACCGCCGAGCGGATTCTCGACCACCAAGCGGTACAAACCGCTATCGGACGGCGTGGCCTGGGCGATCACCAGAGTCGCAGCGTTCACCCCTTGCGGGTAGTGGGCTGTACCGTCCGGATTGGTGACGTCGGTCAGAGCCACGGCGCCCTTGAACCACTGGTAGGTGTTGGGCAAGCCCGAGACCGCAGCCGACAGCGTTACGGTGCTGCCCTCGACGGCCGAGGCGTCGGCCGGTTCCTCGGTGACCTGCGCGGCCATCCATTGAATCTTATAATGATTGAGAATCTGCTCGGGCGTGAGCGCATAGCTGTAGAAGGCCACATCGTCCACTGTGCCCGGGTAGGGGATGCCGCCACCAGATCGGCTGGCGATCTCGAACGGTGTGTTGGTCGCCGGGAGGTAATTGCCCTCCAGCGTGCTGTTCTCCAGCGACGTATCATCGACGCCGTTCACGTAAATGCGCCCGCTGCCGCCAGAATAAACCACAACGACATGGTACCATTTACCTGCTTCTGGATAGGTCTTGCCGAGCAGCCAGATCTGAACGGTCGTGGCATCGCCAATATGACATTCCCACCAGGCCCCGTTAAGGCCCTGGTAGATGGCATAACCGGAACGCCCGATAGCGCGATTCTGCGACCCGATCACGCATCGGCTGTTCTGCCCTGACTGATCGGGCTTGGCCCAAAACTCGACGGTGAACGGGCCGGCGGGGTTGAGCACCGACGAGGCCTGCGCCACCGCGTTCCCGCCCGTGAAGTGGACAGCCGTATCCGGATCCGTCTGCGCGCCGCCCAGGAATGCCCCGGGCTCGCCAAGCGTGTACGCTCCCCCATAGGTCGCGTCGTGGAACCCGGCCACGTCCGCCGCCAGGGTGCCCGTCGCCTCCCCCAACCGCCAGTACGCAGACGGATGATCCGCCGCGACAATTTCGGCGTATTTGCCCGAAGGGGCAACGAAGTTCAGCACGATGGGCTGGCTCTCGGCGATGCCGAACACGTTTTCGACCGACAGGGTATAGGTTGCCGAGGTGCCAGCCGCGCCGCCGGTGACAACGTACGAAGCGGAGTTGGCGCCGGGAATGGCGACGCCGTCCAGTTTCCATTGATACGTGAAAGGCAAAGCCCCCGAAACGACGGCATTCAAGACCGGTGCGCTGCCCGCCATCAGGGTTCGCGGGCCGAGCGTCTGGCTGTCGAACACTGGCGGGGCCACTGTCGTGCCGTAGACCAGCTTGGTGTAGTGCGACTGGATAGCGTCGGCGGACAATGCGCTGCTATAAACGGCCAGATCGCCGATCGTGCCGGCGAGCATGTTCGGATCGCCCAAAACGCCGTCGGCGAAAGACCCGATCCAAGCCGGGTACCCGCCCGCCCCGAGGCCCGTGTGGGTCTTGGTTTCGAGCGGCTTGCCATCCAGATAAGGCGTCACTTTGGTGCCGTCCTCGAACACGAAGGCCACGTGGGTCAGGCGCCCGATAAGACTCGGGGCGATCGACCAGCTCAGCGTGTCGACGCCGTTGGCGAAGACCAAACTGTTTCCGGCGCCGTTCGCCTGAATCGCATAGACGTAACTCGCGTTATCCCAGGCCACCGAGAAGATCGTCTGGTTCTGGATCGTCGTTCGCGTCAGATAGACGAGTGCTTCCACAGTCCCATTGCCACTCGGGAACTCGAAGGCCGGGTCGCTCGGAATCTGCACCATTCCATCCGCGTCAAACGCCAGAGAGCGCTGAATCAGTGCCCGATCGGTTTGGCCATCATACAACGCCCCCAGTTGGAGAGTGCCGTTGTGTGCATTGTCCACAACGTTGATCACGGTCGCATCGACACAATCATCGGCCGGGAAATAAGCGACCAGGCCCGATTCGGCCTTGACGAGATTCCGGTAGGCATTGGCATCGTCGATATCGCCTTGAGTCGGCGTCACCACGGTCAGCGTTACCTCCGCACTGGTCACGGAAACGCCGCCGCTGGTCAGGACACAATCGAACTTGGCACCGTTGTCGGCCGCGGTGACGGTGGCCAGATACAACTTGGCCCCGGTCTGCCCGGGGAGATTCGCCCCGCCGCGCCGCCATTGGTAGGTCAGCGAGGCGTCCTTGGCGGCAACCACGCCGAACGAGGCGGCGCCGCTGGCCCAAACGGTCGCGGACTTCGGTTGTTCAACGATGCTGGGGCCCGCCGGACGGAGCAGCAGATCGCTGACCTGGAACTGGCCCGGAGCGAACGTGCTAATGCGCAACTCGTCCAGATACCCCCGGAACGAGGGCAGTGTACCCGGGCTGCCTCCGGCGAAGATGTTCCCGTTGGGAATCGTGTTTTTGTCCGTGGGGGCGCCTTTCGCAACGCCATTCACATAGAATGTGTTGGTGCCGTTGTCGCTGACGACGGCGATATGCATCCAACTGTTGGTGTCCGCATCGACATAGTCCCCAATCTGGACGGTGTTCGGAACACCCTGGCCGGCATTCGGGATCACGAACGCGCCGATCTGCGATTTTCCCAGTTCGGTATTGTTGGTCACGGCAAAGTACACACCTCCGCCACCCGCGCCGGCGGGCCGGTCGGGCTGCGAGAAATCACCCGAACCGCTGCCAAAAAACCATGTCCGGTTGGCCGTTGTGCTGATCCCCGTGTCCTCGGGCAGAATCCAGCACTCGATCACATAGTCGGTTGCCGGCGGGTTCCAGGCGCAGTCCGCCGTGCTGCATGGCCACGGATTCCACATGGCCGCCGCGGCGTAGTGCGCCGGGGTCCAGTAGAGCGAGCTGGTGCTGATGTGGCCGGTGGTGCCCAATGGACCGCCGGCGCCGAGCGGAACAATGGCGGCGCCCGTGGTGCCGCCTCCTCCGCTGCAATAGGCAAAGCCGAATCGCCGGTTGTTGCCGCTCGAATCAGCATAGTAGTCCAAGACTTCCCCGTAATGCCACCACCCTTGCGGTGTGACGGACGCGGACGCGGACAAGGCGAGCCAAGCCGAGGCCAAGGCCGCCCCGGCATGTACGATTGTTCGTTTCATGTTCATGTTGAGTACTCTGTTGCGATGACACAGCGAGCTCAAACGGAACTCGTGCTTTGTGTCAGAGTTACTACCCTATACCGTCTCGAACGATTGTCAAAGTGGATCACCGGCAGCCCTGCAACCACGCAACACGCTCAGGATCAATTCACCTTGAATTCGCTTTACTCAAAGGGGTTCAATGCCACGCGGACCCATGCCGAGACACCGATGTCGTCGGCCGGTTCCGCTCAGATCCCGATGCCGATTGAGACTATGAATCGTTTTAGAATCAGCGCTCTGGCCGCCCTCGTGGTTCTGGTCGGATCGCTCGGCGCCCAATCGCCTCAGTCCACAAACGCCCCGGCAGAGCCCCGCCCGGTTTCGCTCGACGCGTTGGTCGAGGAGATTCGAGACCGCCATCCCGAGTTGGCGTTCTACCGCGCCGAGGTGGCCGCGGCGCGGGCGGGGGTTCGCGGGGCGCGGCAGTGGGAGAATCCCGAACTGTCCGTCGAGGTGGGAAGCAAACGGGTTTGGGATCGGGGGCGTGGGGCGACGTTGGGGGACGGCGCGGTGTGGTCGGTGGCTTTGGCGCAGCCCTTCGAGTGGCCGGGGCGGGTGGCTTTGCGCAAGGCGATTGCCAACCAACAGATCGAGATGGCGGAGTTGGGGTTGGCGCAGTTTCAGGCGGCGTTGGCGAACCGGGCGCGCACGCTGGGACGGAGCGTTGTGGCGGCCCAGGAGCAGGCCGATGCCACGGACGAAGTCGCGGAACGTTTCCAGGCGCTTCTCGCCGTATTGGTGCAGCGCGACCCTGCTGGAGTAACGCCGGTGCTGGACCAGCGAATCATCGAGGCGCATGCAATTACCCTGAGCCGCCAGGCCGCCGAGGCCCGGCGCGCTGTCCAGGCCAGTCTGATCGAAATCAACCAACTGCGGGGCCTGCCGGCGGCCACCCCGCTCGCGATCGAGGGCGCCCTGACAGTCGCCACCAACCTGCCCCCGCTTTCGCTGTTGCTTGACGTGGCGGCAACCAACAACTTCGACATCCGCCTGCGGCAGGCGGAACTGGCTCAGCAGGGTTTTCAGGTCCAGTTGGCCCGGAACGAACGCTACCCGCGCGTCACCCTCGCTCCGTTCTACGCGGCCGAGAAGGCCAATGACGAGCAGCGCATCGTCGGTCTGGGGGTAAGTCTGCCCCTGCCCTTGTGGCATCAGAATCGGGCCGGCGTCGAAGTGGCGGCCGCCCGCCAACAGCAGGCCGAGGCCTCGCTGAGAACGATCTGCCTCGAGGTGGAACGACAGGTGACAGGGCACGCCCTCGCACTCGAGACGCGACTCAAGGAGATGGCCCGGTGGCGCAGCGACGCGCCCCGGCAGTTGCGCGAGGCCGCGATTCTGGCCGACGAGCATTACCGGCTGGGCGCGGTGCCGGTGACGACCTACCTGGAGATGCAGACGCGGTATCTGGAGGCGCTCGAAGCGGTTTTGGCCACACGCGCGGAAGCGATCGAACACCGTCAGCAACTCGAGTTGCTTCTGGGGGTTGCGCTCGATTCACTTCCAGCCCGCTAATGGTCTGTGCAAAAACTAATTCCGATTTTGGCGGGAGTGCCACCGGACCAGATGCGAGGCCCGAGGGAGGGAGTGTATCCCCTGAGATACTCGACCGACCGAGGCACGACGCAGATGGCCCGGTGCCGCCCCGCCCCGGAGGGCTGGGGGGATTTGGCTCGCAGGTTTCGTTGCTCCTCAGTCACAGAGGTCAAGGCTATGTTCCTTCGTCGCGCCTCGCCAGCGAGCCAAATCCCCTCCAGCGAAATCGGAAGTAATTTTTGCACAGACCCTAAGGAGGCTGCATGCTGCACCGATTAATCGACGCTTCGCTGCGCCAACGCGCGTTCCTGCTCATCGTCGCCGCCGTCTCGATCTTCATCGGCCTTTGGTCGGCAAACAACCTGCCGATCGATGCCGTGCCCGACATCACCAGCCCGCAGGTGCAGGTCAACACCGAGGTGATCACCCTCGCGCCGGAGGAGAGCGAACAGGCCGTGACGATCCCGATCGAGATGGAGTTGGCGGGGATTCAGGGGGTGCAGGAAATGCGGTCGCTCACCAAGTTCGGGCTGTCGCAGGTCACGCTCATTTTCGCCGATCGCACGGACGTTTATCGCGCGCGTCAACTGGTGGCCGAGCGGCTCCAGGCCGTTGTCGACCGCCTGCCACCGGGCTTGACGCCGAAGCTGGCGCCCATCAGCACCGGCCTGGGCGAGATTTACTACTACACTCTGGCCTTTCGCACGGACGCCACCAACCGTCCCGCCGACCGGATCGAGGAACTGCGCGAACTACGGGAGGTTCACGAGTTCGTCGTGAAACCCATGTTGCGCGGCACACCCGGCATAGCCGAAATCAACGCCAACGGCGGGTACGAGAAACAGATCGTCGTCCAGCCCCGCCCGAATGACCTCGAACGGGCCGGATTGACCTTTGCCGATCTGGCCGCGCTGGTGCGTGAGAACGTCGAGAATGCCGGGGGCGGCGTCATTCACAACGGCCCCGACCAACTCACCGTCCGCACGCTCGCACGCGTCCAGTCCGCACAGGACATCGCCGACCTCCCGGTCAAGTTCGCCGCGGCCGTCAAGCCGCTCCTGGTGCGCGACGTGGCCGATGTCGACGTCGGCTCGAGCTTTCGAACGGGCGCGGCGACCGAGAATGGCGAGGAAGCGGTGCTGGGCACGGCGATGATGCTGGCGGGGGAGAACAGCCGGATCGTGGCGCAGCGGTTCGGGGCGCGGCTGCGCGAAATCCAGCAGCATCTCCCCCCGGGTCTCGATTTGCGCACCCAGTACGACCGCGCCGACCTGGTCGATGCCACCGTGGCAACGGTGCGGAAGAACCTCTTTGAAGGGGCAATTCTGGTGGTGGCGGTGCTGCTGGCCATGCTGGGCAACTGGCGCGCCGCGCTGATTGTCTCGGCCGCCATCCCCCTGTCGTTCCTCTGGGCGCTCACTGGAATGGTCCGGTTCGGAATCTCCGGCAACCTGATGAGCCTGGGCGCAATCGATTTCGGGCTGATCATCGACGGCGCTGTCGTGATGGTCGAGAACATCGTGCGGCAGCTTGCCGGGAAACAGAAGCATCTGGGGCGCGTTCTGACGCCGGTCGAGCGATTGCACACCGTCGGGATCGCCAGCAAGCAGGTCGCGCACCCGATGTTCTTCGGGGTGCTGATTATCACAATCGTCTACGTGCCCATCCTGGCGCTCACGGGCATCGAGGGGAAGATGTTCCATCCGATGGCGATCACCGTGATGCTGGCGCTGGGAGGCGCGCTGGTCCTCGCCCTGACCCTGATGCCCGTGCTCTGCTCCTGCCTGCTCGGCGGCCACATCCGCGAGGGGGATAACATCCTCGTGCGATGGATCAAACGCGCGTTCGAGCCGTCCCTGCGCCTGGCGCTCGCCAAACCCTGGCTTGTCGGGATCAGCACCGTGCTCTGGCTCGCGCTCTCGACGGTGGCGTTCCTGCGGCTCGGCGCCGAGTTCGTGCCGCAGCTCGATGAAGGCTCGCACACGGTGATGGTCTACCGGACCAACAGCATGAATCTCGACGCCTCCCTGGCGATGGAAATGGCCACGGAGAAACTGCTGCTCACCATTCCCGAGGTGGACCGTGTCTTCTGCCGCCTGGGGACGAGCGAAGTGGCCACCGACCCGATGCCGCCAAGCCAGAACGATCTCTACATCTTCTACAAACCGCGCTCGACCTGGCGCCGCATCAACGGGCGCCCGATGACCAAGTCCGACCTGGCTGCGCTGATCGAGGAAACGGTCGCCAAAGAGCTTCCCGACCAGAGTTTCCTCTTTGCCCAGCCGATCGAGATGCGGTTCAACGAACTGATCGAAGGCGTTCGGTCCGACCTGTCCGTCAAGATCATCGGCACCGATTTCGATGTGATGGAGGGGTTGGCAGCCCAGGTGAAGCAGCTCCTCGAACACGTGCCGGGCGCGGGCGACATCGAGTTCGAAACTCAAGGACGCGCGCCCGTCCTCGAGATCGTGGTCGATCGGGATGCGCTTCGCCGCTACAACCTGCACGCCGCAAACGTCAACGCCACCGTCTCGACCGCTCTAGCCGGCGAAACCGTCGGCATGATCTACGAGGGCAATCGTCGGTTCGAAATTGTCGTCCGTCTCGAAGGCGACCTCCGCGACCGCCTCGACACTCTCCGATCGCTGCCGGTGCGGGTGGGAGAGCACGGACTGGTTCCGCTCGAGAAGGTGGCCGCCTTCCGCACCGTGGCCAGCGTCGATCCCATCGTCCGGGAGAACGGGGCTCGCCGTGTGGCCCTGATGGTCAACCTGCGCGGACGCGATGTCGAGAGCTTCGTCCGCGATGCCGAGGCGCGCATTCGCGAGCAGGTCACTTTCCCGGACGGGTACGTGTACGAGTTCGGCGGCGAGTTCAAGAATCTGCAACAGGCGCGCACCCGGCTGCTGATTGTCGTCCCGGCGGCGCTGGTGCTGATATTCCTGCTGATCTTCATGGCCTTCGGCAGCCTGCGCCAGGCGATCGTCATCTACACCGGCATTCCTCTGGCAGTCACGGGCGGCGTGATCGCCCTGTGGCTGCGCGGCATGCCCTTCAGCATCACCGCCGCGGTCGGCTTCATCGCCTTGAGCGGTGTGGCCGTTCTCAACGGCGTGGTCCTGATCAGCTATTTCAACGAACTGCGCGAACAGGGTCGCACCGTCGCCCAAGCCGTTCTCGAAGGGGCGCTGATCCGCTTGCGGCCCGTGCTCATGACCGCCTTCGTGGCCAGTCTCGGCTTCGTGCCCATGGCCCTGGCCACCGGCCCCGGCGCCGAGGTCCAGCGCCCGCTGGCAACCGTGGTCATCGGCGGAATCCTCAGCTCGACGTTTCTCACCCTCATCCTGTTGCCTTTGCTTTACCGATTCGCGGAAAACATCGGGCGAGCCCACGCCGCCCCCGACTGACCCTGGACACCGCAGCACAGGATCACGACACACCACACAATCGAAACGTCCCTCGCATCATCCCCCGATCGAGCCTATGAAACCGGACACCAAACCGCAACTCGCCCCTCCCGCCGGCAATTCCGAGCCGGGCCGCACACCAAGGAATCGCCGCCAGTTCATTCAGGACACAGCCCCGCTCGTCGGCGCGGCTGCGCTGTCGGCCTCCGCGGTCGGCACAGCCGCGGCCGATGCCAGAATCGTGCTCGGCCTCGAGACGCATCCCAACGCGATGACCGCGCTGGGCGGTAAGTTCTTCTTCGATGACGATCAGGAGTTCCCCTACACCCAGTGCGTCGTGTTCGAATACGACACCGGCGGCAAGCGGCGCCAGCTCATCTGCGAGCACCGGACCTGGTCGCCTTACGTCCAGGAAGGACACGAGAACGGCAACGTCTTCTATGGCACCCGTGGCACGCCGATCCTCGGCAAACAGGCCGGCTGGAAGCTCTTCGGCTCGCGCAACAAGCTTATGAACCGCCTTCTCGGACGCGCGTATCGCGAGGGGCATTGGGCAGCGCCAAAAGAGATCACGGCATGAAACCCGCGGCGCAGCCTCTGACACCTCGGCGCGTCAATGTGCTCGGTGTCGGCGTTTCGGTGCTCAACCTGCGGACCGCGGTCGAAACCCTCACGGAAGCCGTTGGCCAAAGGCGCAAAGGTTATGTCTGCGTCTCGAATGTCCATGTGCTCGTCGAGGCACAGTACAACCCGGCCTACAAACGGGTGCTCAACCGGGCGTTCCTGGTCACGCCCGACGGCATGCCGCTGGTCTGGGCAGGCCGGCTCGCCGGATACCGTGAGATGGGGCGAGTGTACGGACCGGAACTGATGCTGGCCGTCTTCGAGGCGACCCGCACAACCGGCCAGACTCATTTTCTCTACGGCGGCATGCCCGGCGTGGCGGAGGACCTCAAGAACCGCCTCGAAGCCCGATTCCCCGGCGTGCGGATCGTCGGGACCGGTTGTCCCCCCTTCCGCCCGCTCAGCGCCAAGGAGGAAACGGAACTCGAAGCGCAGGTTCGCGCCGCGCGCCCCGATTTCTTCTGGACCAGCATCAGCACGCCCAAACAGGACCTGTTCAACGCCGCGTTGCTGCCGCGTCTCGACACGGCCCTCATGATCGGCGTCGGGGCGGCATTCGATTTTCACACGGGACGCGTGGCCCAGGCGCCGCGCTGGATTCAGCGGAGCGGCTTCGAGTGGCTCTATCGGCTCTGCCGCGAGCCGCGCCGCCTCTGGAAACGCTACCTGACAGTCAATCCCGTCTTCCTGGCGCTGGTCTTGTGCCAGATCACGGGTCTGAAGAAGTTCACACTCGATGACAACCCGCACGTATAGTCACCCTGCCGCCACAACCCGAACATCAGATCGCACACAGCCCGGCTTTCTTTGTCATCTTCCCGATGGTGAGAAACCCGGGCCAAGGAGCGAGGCGCGGGAGGAGAGAGGCTGGAAGGCGTTGGGACAGGCCTTGAGGCTGAGGATTGGGATGGACCTGAGGCGCGCCTCGCCTGGCCTTGCCTTGGCCCTCTGCCTGGCCACCATGGCGGGTGAGCACCGGGGGGCCATCGCAATCTACCGCGACAGCATCCCCGCACCCGCGGCCTCGGCCTCGCCCGAGCACCTGGCGGGATGGCTCGAGGGCGCTGATTTCGAAACGGCGTTTCTGACAAGCGAAGACCTGGCTGACACCGCCCGACTCGACCGCGCTCGCTTTGATGTCGTCGTGCTGCCTTACGGCCCGGTGTTCCCAGTATCGGCAGCCGACACCTTCCGCAGATTCCTCCGGGCCGGCGGCAAACTGTTCACGACCGGCGGCTACGCGTTCGATCATCTGATCGAACGGGAGCCCGATGGATGGCGCGCCTATCAACCTCCGCCGCCGCCGCGGCAGCAAGGCGTGGCCTGGTTTTGCGATCTGCCTGCAGCCGGCCTGCGCGGGCGAGGTGCCCTGACGTTTCGCGGCCTGCTCAAGAGCGCAAACGTAACCGGACCCGGCTTCGCCCATTTCTCAGTCTATCAATTCGCCGCGGATGGATCGCTGCTGGCCTGGCGGGACCTCTGCCAGGTGCGCGGCACGCGTGACTGGGAGGAGCACGTCTACACGTTCGATTTGCACCCGCAAGCCTCGACGGTGAGCCTTCGCGCAGGCCTCTACCAATGCCGTGGCGCGGCTTGGTTCGATGCCGTGCAACTCGATGACGCCGCGGGAAACCCCCTTCTGGAAGCGCAGTTCGAGGAGCCGCCGCACCCGGACCGGCGCGACCCGTCCAACTGGTGGCGTTCGGACGCGGAGCGTTGCGCCTGGCGCGCCGACCAGGGGCGGGACGGCTCTGGCGCCCTCGAAGCCACCCTCGGGTTCGAGCTTCCCCGAATCGAGAGACTCAACACGCGGCACGGACATCCGGCAGACGGACTCGAAGTCGAACCGACGCAACTGGGCCTCTTCCAGGCCGACTACCCGCTGGTGCGCGCCGTGTCCGTGAGAGCCGCTCGAGGCCAGTCCCTCCTACCCCCGGACCTCGCCGTTTCGGCCCCGGTTGAAGGGTGGGCAGCCTGCGGAGTCGTGGGTTGGAACACGGCGCGCTGGATTCCACTCCTCAATGCGCATGATTCATACGGACGATTGCGGGGAGCCGCCGGCGCGCTGTTGCGGCACTACGGCGGCCAGTGGCGCGGTTCGAGTTGGGCGTTCTTCGGCGTCACGAATCTCAACCTCTTCGCCCCGGCCCAGCCGGGCATGTCAAACGCATTCCTCGGCATCGTCAGATCCCTTGTCGACGACGCCTACATCGCCTCGCTGACCACCGACCACGACTGCTATCGCCAGGGAGAAGAGGTCGGTTTCAACGCCCTGGTATTCAATGGCGGACGCGCGGCGCGCACCCTGCGCGTCGCCGTCGCAATCCATGCTGGCGAGCCAGCCGACCCGGCCGTATATGGCGAAAACCTACTCGTGGAAACGCCCGATCGGCCTCGGGCCGCACAGGAGCCCGTGGCGACTCTTCGGTTCGACGTGGCCGTCGGCCCCGGCCAGACCAACCTCGTCTCCGGGCGCTGGAAGCCCGCCCGGTTTGAATCTGACTTCTACCATCTCGTCGCCCACCTGGCTGATGGCACAAACGCCCTCGACCAGATCGCCGGCGGGTTTGTCGTTCGCGACGAAAGGACCATCGCGTCCGGTCCACGCCTGACCTACCGCGACAACTACCTGCGCTTCGGAGATCGCCCGCTGTTTCAGTTCGGCACCGACGACTGGAGTTACGTCTTCACCACAGCGCGCGAGACCCCGCTGCAATGGCTCGAGGACATGCGCCTGCGCCGTGACCTGGGCGTCACCCTCTACGAAAACCTCCAGTTCGGCCTGCCGCGTTCCGCGGCCCACGAGGAGCAGTTACTCCGCAAGGTGGATGGTTTGGTGCAATTGGCCCAGAAATACGGGCAGGTCTACTTCGCCGGATTGCTCGTCGGCTACAATGCGGCGGCAAGCGACACCGACCTCGAGCGCCAGCGCGACTACTGCGCCCGCTTCGCCCGCCGTTATTCGAGCGTCCCGGGACTCATTTACTATCTCAACGGCGATTACAGGTGCGAGCCGGGCGATGCTGTTACCCCGCAATGGAACGACTTTCTGCGAGATCGCTACGGCGGCAACGATGCCCTCCGCCAGGCCTGGGGAACGCGCGCCCCCGCCCAACCGCTCGGCGCCATCCCATCCGTGAACTCCTGGGATTGGGATCGGACCTGGGACGACGTCTCGGCGTACGACGAGAACTGTTTTCGGGCCTGGCTGATCCGCCGCTGGAACCGCGAAATGATCGCGGGCATCCGCCAGCACGACACGAACCATCCCACATCCGGCGAGTTCTACCAGTTGCCCCACGGCGGCGTCGACCTTCCGGCGGGCATCGACGGCCTCGATCTCGCCAACTTCGGTTTCTTCGACAAACCGGGATTCGATCTGGCCCGGTTCCCGGCCCTCTGCAAGCTCAACGACCAGCGCGCCCGCGACAAATCGGGCGGCCCGGGCGAATACGGCGTCAAGACGCACCCGGCCTGGGGCGACGGGCGCGACTACGGCTACCACACCGCGCGGACCCCGGAGCAGGCGATCGACCTGTTCCTCGCCATCCCGCACGCCGCGCTCGGCCTGGGCGCGTCCCGCATCCACAATTGGTGCTGGAAGGACGATGCCCATCGCGTGTTCCCGTGGGGCATGGTCTATCCGTGCGACGGCGTGCCCAAAGACACCGCCTGCGTCCACCGCAATCTCAGCCTCCTCTTTCGCCACTTCGCCCCCGTATATCGCGAGCCGCAGGTCTACGTCCTGACTCCCGATTGCCACCGCATGGGTGGTGGAAAGTGGCGAGTCACCGACGGCATCCTGGCCAGCATGGACATTGCGCTCGAGGCGCACGTCCACAACCTCGGCACGCTTAACGAGCAGGACGGCAGAATCCCGGCCTCGGCCCGCGTGCTCTTCTACCCCATCCCGTATTGTCTCTCCGATGCCACCTACGGGACCCTGCTCCGCTGGGTCGATCAAGGCGGCGTGCTCTACCTGTCCGGCGACTTCTGCTACGATGCCCGGAGGCAGCGCTCGCGTCCGAACCGGCTGACCGAGTTGGCCGGGGTGCGACGGCTCTCGGCCAATCCCTCTCCACTGGCGGTCGATCCCGGCAAAGCCGTCGACTGTCCCGAACTCGAAGTTGAACCCGTCACGGCCACAGTGCTGAGGCGCGCGCCCGGCGGCGCCGTGCTGCTCGTCGAGAATCGTGTCGGGCGGGGACGGGTGTTCTACACGCCCGATCCGATCGAACTGCACAGTACGCCGGATCGGCGTCCGACCGATGTCGCGCTCTACCGGCGGGTTCTCGAGGCGGGAGGCGTCTCGCCCCTGGGCATCGAGCCTGACTCGCCGTCCCTCCATGTTTACAGCGTGCCACTCCGCGATGGCGGTCAGGTGCGCCTGGTGGCCAATCGCGACGAAACCCAGCCCATGCGCACAGTGACGCTGACCGACACACCCTCTCGGTCGACGCTCGACATTGCCCCGCGCCGCTTCGGACTGCTCTGGCACGACGGACGGAACGCGCTCCGAGCCGTTGAGGTCCAGGGCAATTGCCGGATCGCGGATGAATGGACGCTCACCGACGAGACTGGCGGCGCAGTGCTCTCGCTTGATGGCCAGGCAATCCCCCGATCCAAGGCCCTGCTGTTGATGCCCCTGCGCGCCGGCGGCATATCATGGTCCTCGAAGGCGCAATGGAGCCGGCCGCGCATCGAGACTGGCGAATTCCAGAATGGCGGGTGGCGAGCCTTCGAAAGCGAGCCGGCCCTTGCCCGGGAAGACCAGATCGCAGTCCGGGTCAGTGCCCGCCAGACGCTGAGTCTGATCCTGGTGTGTGAACAAGACGCCCTGCCGCGTTGGCGTCGCGCCCTCGAAACCGCGCTCGCTGAGCCCGGTTCACTCCCCTGAGCCCGCATTTCTCGTCAACTGTCGATGTCATCTGGCCGGTCACTGGGACATTTCACCTGAAATGCGGGCTTCGCAGCCCTGCCACTTTGTGGTTCCGGATTGACCGGCTACGCGGTCTGTGACTCCATTTTTCCATGAGCAGCATTCCTGCGGATCTCAAGTACGCCCAAAGTCACGAGTGGGTGCGGTTGCAGGGCGACATTGCAACCATCGGCATCAGCGATCATGCGCAACACGAACTGACGGACATCGTGTTTGTCGAACTCCCCGCCGTCGGACGCCGCATCCAGGCCGGCGAGCCGTGCGCCGTGGTCGAATCCGTCAAGACAGCCAGCGACGTTTACGCGCCGCTGGGGGGCGAGGTCATCGAGGTTAATCCGAACGTTTCCGGCAACCCGGGTCTTGCCAATACGGACCCGTACGGCAGCGGTTGGTTCTTCAAGATCAAGGTGACCAACCTCGACGAGGCCGGAGCGCTGCTCGACGCCGACGCCTACCGCAGGCATTTGGGCCAGGAGGGCTAGTCGGCGAGCAACTCGGCGACCTTGTCTTCGAGGTTCGGATGCCGCATCAGGGATTCGCCCACCAGAATCGCCCCGACGCCGCAACGGGCTAGGCGCACCACGTCCGCCCGCGTCCGAATGCCGCTTTCGGCAACCAGGATGCAACTGGCTGCGCACTCGGATGCACGGTCGGCGCCCACGGCATCCGCATGGCCATTCCGGGGCGCTGAGGCCCGGGCGGTCGAGGCGGAGCGGAGGTGTTGCGCGAGCCGCTCCGTGATGCCGAGACTCACGGTAAACGTCCGCAGATCGCGGTTGTTCACCCCGATCAGTCGCGCGTCGACTTCGAGTGCGCGATCCAGTTCGGCCTCGTTGTGCACCTCGACAAGGACGGCCAAACCGGCGTCGACAGCCAACCGATGGAACCGGCGCAACCGGGCGTCATCGAGCGCGGCCACGATCAGGAGGATGGCGTCCGCGCCCCATCGGATGGACTCGAGTATCTGACGTTCATCGACGATGAAGTCTTTTCGCAGTAAAGGGAGAGCCACCGCCGCCCGCACGTCGCGCAGGTACTCGAGTGAGCCCTGAAAGTACTCCTTGTCCGTGAGCACCGAGAGACACGCCGCACCCGCGCGCTCGTACGCCCGCGCGATGCGGACGGGGTCGAAATCCGGACAGATCAGACCGACGCTGGGCGAGGCGCGCTTGATCTCGGCGATCAAGGCCACGGAACCGCGGGGCGGATGGCGCAATGCGCCCGTGAAATCGCGGCGTCCGCGCCGCTGTTCGAAGGCGGCGCGCAGAATGTCCGAGGTCAGGTTCGAGGCCGGCCAGTCAGCGATCTCGCGGTGCTTTTGTTCTACGATTGCCTGCAGGATGTCCATGGAAAGCGTTGACATTCAGCGGTCGAATGCGCACGGGGACCATGAACCGATTTGTAGCCGCCGACGTGAGTCGGCGCTGATTTCTGCTTTTGACGGAGCGAGATGGCGCGGACTCACGTCCGCGGCTACGGAACCACGGTTCATGAAAAGGAGATGCGCAGGTCTGCCAGAATCAAATCGAATGTCACTCATCCGCCTCGTCCCGCACGCCGGCCAAGCGCTTGGCGGGGCACCCGGCGCGGAGCCACGCGTTAACGAATGCATCGAGGTCCCCGTCCAGGACCGCGTCGGTGTTGCTGGTATCCAAGCCCGTGCGGAGGTCTTTGACCATGCGATAGGGCTGGAGCACGTAGCTACGAATCTGGTTGCCCCACCCGATGCTGCCCTTCTCGCCGTAGAAACGTTCCATCTCGGCCCGCTGCTGATCCTCGCGCAGGGCGTAGAGCTTCGAGAGCAGCATCTTCATGGCCGTGGCGCGGTTCTGGTGCTGGGAACGCTGGCTCTGACTGGCGGCGATCAGGCCGGTGGGAATGTGCGTGATGCGCACGGCGGTCTCGACCTTGTTCACGTTCTGTCCGCCTTTGCCGCCGGAGCGGTAGGTGTCCACCTTGAGTTCGCTCGGGGGAATGGCGATCTCACCCCCTTCTTCGATCTCGGCAATGACATCCACGCTCGCGAAGCTCGTGTGCCGCCGCTTGTTCGAATCGAAGGGCGAGATGCGCACCAGGCGATGCACTCCGCGCTCGGCCTTGCAGAAACCGTAGGCATTCTCGCCCGACAGAGTGAGCGTGACACTCTTGACGCCCGCCACCTCCCCCTCGACCGCGTCGGTCACCTCCACGGTCCACCCTCGCCGCTCGCCCCAGCGCTGGTACATCCGCCAGAGCATGCTCGCCCAATCGCAGGATTCGGTGCCGCCCGCCCCGGCATTGATGCTCAGAATGCAGTTGTTCTTGTCGTGGGGCCCCCTGAGGAGAAGGCGGATTTCCAGCGCCTCCAGGCGATCGGCGAACTGCGCCACCTCGAGTCCGAGTTCGGCCTCGAGCGAGGCCTGCGCGGCTTCGGGCTCGGCCTGACCCAACTCGACCATCACCCGCAGGTCCTCGAGCTGTTTCTCGGCTTCGAAGAGCGGGCCCAAGCAGTTCCGGATCGAATTGGCCTCGTCGATCAGTTGCTGCGCCTGTTCGCGATTGTTCCAGAATGTCTCTCTGGACATCGTCGCATCAAGCTCGTCCAATCGCTTCTGCCGGGTTGGGACGTCAAAGAAACCTCCGCAGATGGGCGAGTTTGGCGGCGGTGGCGGCGAGAGAGACCTGGATGGCTTCGAACATTGCGCGAAAGACTGTGTTACTTGTTGGGAGCGGGGTTGGCCACCGGCGCCTGAGGCGGGGCATTGGTGGGTCTGCCGCCGGGGATAGCCCCCGCGTAGCGGTTGAGAATCGGCGCGAAATCCGGGTTCCTCTCGGCAAAGCGCCTCAATTCGACCGTGAATTGCTGCATGATCGGAACGCTGTTGGTCTCGTACTCTCCCACGACCCTTTCCATCTCGCGCACGGCCGGAGTCAGCCTTGACGCCTGGACCCGGGTCGCCCGGACCTGCCAGAGCATGAAGGCGTTCAGCGTCACGAGAAACAGGAGCAGGATCACGAGGGCCAGATTGAACAGAACGCGCAGTGACCGCACGCTCTTCACCAACTCGATGAAATCGGCCTCGGACTGCGAATTCGAGCCGGATGCGGACGGCGTGGACGGATCGATGGGAGTCATAGGCTAGCGATCGGGCGCACTGGGCGCCGCCGGCGTGCTGGGTTTGTTCTGCAATTCGAGCTGTTGCAGGGACACCTCGTACTGCTGCAGGAGCGAAGCCATGGCCGGGCTCTTCTTCGCATATTCCCTGGCATCGTTGACCATCGCCTGGAAGACTGCCCGGTTCCGGGTCACCATGACAATCTGCGTCTCCAGAGCGCGTTCGTAGCCGTAAAAGGCACGCACCGAAGCGTCGACACGGGCGTGCGTCAGGGCGAATGCCCCAAACAGGGCCGTGACGAGCAACAGTAGCGCGACCAGCACGGCCGTGATCGAAAAGTTCTTGCTCATGCCGCCCGCCAGTCTAGACCTCCGCGGACGCTTGTCCAAGGCTGTTTTTCGCCGCTTTGATGCGCCCGCGCTTGCATTCCCGCGGCCCCTTGATCAAGGTCGATGCCTGGACGCCGCAAACACAGGCCGCCCGGTCGAACTCCCTATGAACGGATCGGTGCATGGTACGTAAAGGAGTCGGTCCCGAATGGCAGTTAGTTAAGGCCTAATGTTTTCTTGGAGAGTCGTTTGCGACGAGTCGTGCTGGGCAGGTTCTTCCACATCCAGGCAACGGTCTGCTGCTGCATTTTGGAGAGGATATCCCAGACCCGGCGTTGGTTGGCGATCGCTTCTTTGAGCCAGGCAGACTGCTCGGCACTCAAGGCCACCGTCACCGTCTTGCCTCCCACCCGCCGCGACCACTGGTGGCGCGGGCCGCCCTGTCCCGGCCGGGTCCGCTCAAAGACGCTTCCCAGCGCGATCCAGCCCACCTGGCTGAGTTGGTCCCGGAGCCGGCGATAGGCCGCCGGCAGTTGCGGCGGCGGAGCGACTTTGACTTTCATGCGGAAAAGTATAGACGGGCTGTCAAGAGGACAGTACAAGCGCTGTCCTAATGATGACGACACCCGATCTCCCCGCCTTCGCCTCTCTCTTCGCCAAAGAGCTTCAAAAACTCCGCGCCGCCACCCAGGCCGCCATCCACCAGTTCCAGGCCCTCTTTGAACCTTGGATTCCCCATTACCGCCTCGCCCAGCAAGAGGAGGGACCCCACTCCCGCAACCGCCGCTGGAACCTTCGCCTGGTCTTCTGGACCTTCCTGTGGCAGATCGCCCAAGCAGGCGCCTCATGCCGCGAGGCCATCGATCAAGCCCACAACCTCTGCCTCCTCCAGAAACGGCCCCAACCCAACCCCCCGACAGCACCAGCCCCTACTGCCAAGCCCGCGCTCACCTCCCTCTCGTCATCCTCGTCACCACCTTGCTCGATCGCGACGCTTACCCCGTACATGCGCTCTCCAAACTCTATTTGCGCCGCTGGGAGATGGAACTGACCATGCGCCACCTCAAAGTCACCCTCCAGATGGATCACTTGAGCTGTAAAACCCCCGAGAACCTCGAACGCGAAATCCGCCTCCACCTCCTCATGCACAACCTAATGCGCCGCCTCATGCTCGAAGCCGCACGCGGTCATCGTGCCTCGTTGAACCGCTTGAGCTTTGCTGGCGCCCTGGCCGCCGCTCGCCGCTGTGGTGAAGCCCTCCTCCAGGCCCGTTCCCAGCGCCAGCGCGCAGGCACTGCTCGACCAATTCTTCCACAACGTGGCCAGCGACCTACTCCCCAATCGCCCCAGGCGTCGGGAACCGCGCGCGCTCAAACGTCGTCCCAAACCCTGTCCCCTACTGACCGACACCGCTCACGGGGAGTATACCGGGTTTGCTTACGGGAAGTTGATCAGTTGGTGGGACCGGCGAGTAGTGCTCTTCCCTTTCCAAGAAGGGGGCTGAGGCTTCCGAGCAGGGAGGGTTCACTC
>Ga0302237_1000108_pt1 | contig 95773 bp, 96 predicted proteins | sample AAG_UR_Ala_MG_FD_193530 | JGI IMG/M metagenome (GOLD analysis project Ga0302237, IMG submission 193530) | Enriched activated sludge microbial communities from anaerobic digester in WTTP, New Holstein, Wisconsin, United States - AAG_UR_Ala | ecosystem: Engineered > Bioreactor > Anaerobic >... | reverse complement strand
CCGGCGTAGCTCGCCGGCACGAAAGCGGCGACGGCGATTACGACGGTTGCTACAACGATGATCTTCTTCATAAAATGTGAACCTCCGAATAGGTTGGATTAATTTACGTTTAAAACCAAGAAAGGCTTGATCAACCCCGTTCGGCATATTGTATCGTCTGCGTGGGGTGGATATTGCCAAAATACCGGTTTCGTTGTCCGGCAAAATCAAGGAACGAGTGTTAGAACCACCGGTCTTTTCATTTGTCTTTATCAGTTCCGAATGAACGCTGATAGAGTAAAATGGTTTTTGCAAATGTCAAGGAAATTATATTATTCTATCGACGTCATTAATAAAAGATACGCCGGGCTCATCGCCAACCAAGGGTTCCCGCTGTCGGGAAAGGTATATTTCTGGGGCATGGAAAAATTTCCGGGTAAATATAGGCCAGGGGGCGAACGATGCTGATCTGGACGCGTATGGGCATGATCTGCTGTATCCTTTTTGCGGGGGCGGCCCTCCCCGGAGAAGAGGCGGGCTTCGAGGCGCCGTTCGTGGCTCTGCGGCTCCTCGCCGGAAGCCTTGTCGAGGAGTGTTCGATCTGCGCGGAAAGCGATACAAAAAAGGCGTTCGCTCTTATCGACAAGCGCTTCCCTCCGGCCTCGGAGCTTCGCTCCACCCCCGACTGTGCGTTCATTAAAACCGCGGAGTGCGGACCGGCCGAATTCGTATCAGCCTGTTACGCCTCGCGAATGCCCTACGAGGGTCCGGGCGGCAAAAAAGGCGCTCTTCCCTTGCTCGTATTTCGCTTCCATACCGTCGATGGGCATCTGGTGGGAATAGCCCCCGGCGACTATACGGCGGAGGCCGTGGCGTCGAAAATGAAGGCGCTGGGGCCCGGCAGGGCCTTCGACGCGTCCATCGAAATAATCGCGTTCCGCTACGGGGACGGCGCGGCCTTCAGCTATTCGCCCGGGGAGAACAGGCTGACCGTTCACTGCAGGGTCCTGGCCGTGGAAAAACGGCGTTAGCGGGGCTCAGCGGAACATTTCGACGCAGTCGGCGCACATGGCGCGAAGGCTCATCATCCGGCGAAGCAGCGTGTCGACGAAGGGTACGTCGGGATAGCGGGTAAACAGGGCCGAAAGCCTGGCCTGATATCTCCCCAGGGCCGCCTCGAGGGACAGAACGTGGCCGATATCGAATGAGCCAAGCTCCCCAAGGGCGTCGAGGAGCGCCTCCATGCTCCGGTTCTCTCCCGCGAGCTCCGTTATATCGCCAATTTCCCCTAGGATGTCCCCGCACATGAAGACGATCGTGCGGAAGTAGTCGGATCTGCGCTCGTCCATGGGATGCAAACCGCAGGCCTTCTCGGAAGGGGGTCCTCAGCGCATTTCGCGGAAGCCGAAGGTGGGAAGGCACACTTTAAGAGGACACAGGGTGACGGGGCACTCGAAGGTGTCGTCCTTAAAGTCGCCTTTTTCCCCCGCGCGCAGGCGCTCCTGCTGGACGCGCACCCATTCGCGGGCCTGCGCCTCGCTTTCGGCAATCCCCGCGACATGGGTTACCGTCCCCTTGCAATGCACGAATTCGTATATCAGTTCATATTTCCTTTCGTCCATCCCTAATCCTTTTGGCGGGTATTTGATATCGTTCCACTGGAGCGGGATTCGGACATCCTTGCGAGGACCGTCCCTATACGCACGGCGCGCGCCGGTGAAAAGCGCCGCCCCTGGAGCTATTTTTCAGCTTAGCGTTTCGGACCGGCAATTCAATAAATAATTGAATCCTATCTGCGTGAGGATGAGCTTTCCCGGGAAGGCGGGGAGCATTTCGAGAAACTCCATGTCTTCGAGAAGCTCGTTGAAAATCGCCTCCCGCTGATTGCGCGGGACAAGATCGCGGATGATAAGCACGTTCATCGTGACGCCCGGATGGAGCTGCTCTCCGTAATAGTCCTGGAATTCCTGCATCACCATTTTCGAATAGTAGCTTACTTGCTCTGCCATATACACGCTCCATATAATGGCGCGGCTTCGTACAACCGCTGAAGGGACGTTCCCGGGACGATCGAGGCCTCCGGCCGGCATCGGTCGGGCCCCTGAGGGTAAAAGATCATTAACCGGGACGCCCGCCCGGCGTATTCAATTTATCATATATAATCGGTCTTATTGTATGTAAAGTATTTTTTTGGCCCGCCCCGCAGCCGATCGCGAAACAAGACCCCTGTTATGGACGGAAATAAAGAGGCGATACGGCCCTAATCCGGCGGGCCCGAAGGGCGAAAAAATTATGTCTCCAGCCTAAAAACGCTTAAAAAAATCTAAAATATTCCGATGTAGAGGGTAAGTGGCGGAATTCCATTTTCAGGGGTGTGGCGCGATGTTCGAACACAGCGGAATGATGCGAACCAACTATCTCCTCGAGAGGGGGCTCGATGTCGAGTCCATGAGGAGGAACGTTATCGCCAACAATATCGCAAATGTTGACGTGCCGCATTTCAAGCGAAGCGAGGTGAACTTCGAGAGCGAACTCAGGCGCCTCCTCATGGAAAAGGCCGACCCTTCGAACCGGTTTCCGGCCATAATGACGGACGAACGGCATATTCCTTTTTATGTGGAAAGGGACGTAAGGGGCGTACGCCCACGGATCCGCCTCGATTACACCACGACGCTGCGAAATGACGGAAACAACGTCGACATAGAGAAGGAAACAGTGGACGCCGCAAAGACCCAGATGCGTTACAACGCCTACGTCACCATGCTGAACCAGAACTACAAGGTCCTTAAAATAGCCATGAGGCCCGCGTAAGGAGTAGACGATCATGGGAATGTTCGACGCCTTCAACATAGCTTCGACGGGTCTTACGGCACAGCGCCTTCGCATGGACGTAATATCGAGCAATGTCGCCAACGCCAATACCACGCGAACGCCCGAGGGCGGGCCCTACAGGCGGCAGCGGGCCATTTTCGCGCCGGTAAACATACGCCCGTTCTATAAATCGGAGCTTGTGCCTTCGCGCATCGAGCACGGAATGGGGCAGGGCGTCAGGGTGGTGAGGATCGAGCGGGACGAGGAGCCGTTTCGGCTGATGTACGACCCAACGCATCCCGACGCCATTAAAATCGGCCCGAAGAAGGGTTATGTCGAGATGCCGAACGTCAATATCGTAATGGAGATGACAGACCTCATCTCGGCCTCGCGTTCGTACGAGGCGAATGTAACCATGGTCAATAACGCGCGTTCGATGTATATGAAGGCTCTGGAGATAGGCAGAACGGGAGTATAAAAGGAGGCGGCCATGATGAGAGAACTGACGGGTAGAATGGAGATCAATATAACCCACGGGCTGTCGGAGATAGGCAACCTGCGCAGGGTTGCACGAAAAGAAGCCCGGGAAATCGACGCCTGGTGCAATGCGATACACGATCTTAGGACCGAGAAAAGCGACAGGAGAGTGACGGCATGAATACGATCGACACGATGTTCTCCGGGCATATAGTGGGATTGCGTACGACGAACCCGCTGCATATCGGCGACGCCCCGGCGGCCGGGTCCGGTGACGATGCAGCCGGCTCATTTGCCGGAATGCTTAGATCGGCGATAAACAGCGTGAACGGCCTCCAGATCGATTCGGAGGACCTATCCAAAAAGATGATTTACGAGCCCGGAACCGTCGATATCCATTCCGTCATGATAGCCGCGCAGAAGGCGGAGCTCGCGCTCACCTTCACCAAGGCGGTGCGCGACGAGGCGGTCCGCTCGTACAGGGAGCTGATGAACCTGAGGTAAGAAGGATCGGTTTCGAGTCCGCGGCGGCAGGGCCGTCGCGGACGCTGGAAAGACGGTGAAGGGAGGAAATTAATTGATTTTTTTCGGAAATTAATTGATTTTTTTGTTTACAATTTTTTTTGTATGTGGTAGCTGCATTATGTCGCCTGAGAATCCGGATACGACGAGGCCCCGGTGGGGTGTGGGGGCTTGTCCGGGGCAAAAAAATCAAATTTCCCGATCCCGTGTCGCGTATCGTGTTTGGAACCCTGCCGGGACAAAAGGGGGTAAAGGTGGAATTCCTGAGCAAGCTCCTGGAGCAGTTTAAGGAGATTTACGGAAAGCTGGATAGGACCAAAAAGATAATCATTGCGTCCGTGCTCGGCGTGGTGTTTATCGCGTTTGTGGTCCTTTTTTCCGTTTCGACCGAAAAGGCGAATGTTCTCCTTTTCGCCGATCTTCCGTCCGCGGATTTCGGACAGGTTACCAAGAAGCTCGACGAGATGAACTTCGCGTACACCACGAGCGGAACGACCTCCATATTCGTCCGGCCCGATCAGCGCGAGCTCATTATGACCCGCCTGGCCCAGGAAAACATGATACCCAAGGGCATCCCGGGATGGAAGCTCTTCGACATCTCCAAATGGACGGAAACGGACCGCGAGCTGGACGTAAAGTTCATGCGGGCGCTTAGGGACGAGGTGAAGCGTCATATCGAATCGCTTAGCAACATCGAAAAGGCGGATGTTGAGATAGCCATCACCGAGGACGAGCTTTTCAGCGACAAGGAAAACCCCTACACCGCGGCGGTGACGGTATACCTCGCTCCCGGATACGACAAGCTCAATAAAAAGGAAATACAGGGGATAATGTACCTGGTTTCGCGCGCCGTCGGAGGAAAGCTGAAGCCGGAAAACGTGGTCGTTACCGACGAGTACGGAAAGATCATTTCCGATTTCGACAACGAGTTCGACAAGGCGAAAGAGGAGTACACCCTGCTCGAGTACCGCAAAAAGATCGAGGAGAAGGCCCGCGTTAACCTGCTCCACGACATCCGCAAGGGGCTCGAAAGGGTCTACACGCCTGACCGCATCCAGATCGTCCGGCTCAATATGGACTTCAACTGGGACAAGATATCCGAGGAGAGGGAGGAGTATTCTCCCATAGAGATGGAGCCGGACAATCCGGAAACCCCGTACTCCGAGCGCAAGGTAAAGGACTCGCTGGTCGTATCGGAGAAGAGCGCGAAAGAGCATTTCCAGGGGCATGGCTGGAATCCCGAGGGGCCGGCCGGTACCGAGGGAAACAAGCCTCCGGGCTACAAGGCGAGCGACGACCAGTTTGCAAAATACGATAAAGAGGAAAATATCCGTAACCACGCCGTAAACAAGGCGTTGAAAAAGATACAGCGCGATCCCTTCGATGTAACGGGCGTGTCGGTGGCGATAGCGATAGACGGATTTCAGGACCTGCCCAGGACCCCCGAGGGCGATTACGACCTCGATCCGGCCAAAAAGCCCGTGCAGATCGGGCTTACGCCGGATGAGCTCAAGCAGGCCGAGAACATAGTAAAGAAGGCCATAAACTTCAACGCCGCCCGGGGGGACCAGGTTGCCGTAGAGAACATCATGTTCGACAGGACCAAGGACTGGAACCGCGTGCGCGAGGAGTTCCAGCGCAAGGAGCAGCTCAAGCGAATATTGCTCGCAAGCCTCATTGGCGTGTTCGCGCTCTTCCTCGGAATGGTGCTCTTCCGCGCCATAAACAAGGAGCTTGCGCGCAGGCGCCGGCTCAGGGAAGAGCAGCTCGCCCTGGAGCAGCAGCGAATGCGCGAGGCCGCGCTTAGGGCCGCGGAGGAGGAGGGAATCGACGTCGAGCTTTCGCTCGAGGAAAAGGCCCGCCTCGAGCTCCAGACCAACGCGGTCAGCCTGGCGCGCGAAAGACCGGACGATGTGGCCCAGCTTCTGCGCACATGGCTTGCCGAGGAGTGAGTTGCGGGCCCGAACGGGCGTCATATTTAATTTGACGCCCGTTGGCGCATGGATGTACCTTTAGGACGATGGCGCTGAAGGACGGGGCCATCCCGCCGCCGGCGGGATGGACGGGGAGGAAGAGCGATGCTTCAATCTAAAAAGTCCCAGTTGACCGGGAGGCAGAAGGCCGCCATTTTTCTGGTGTCCCTGGGCTCGGACGTATCCTCCGAGATATTCAAGCATCTTCGCGAGGACGAGATCGAACAGCTCACCTTCGAGATCGCCCGGCTCGACAGGATCGAGCCCGAGGACAAAGACAAGGTCCTCATGGAGTTTCAGGAGATGATGATGGCGCAGGACTTCATCGCCTCCGGCGGAATTGACTACGCGCGGGAGGTGCTGGAACGGGCCCTGGGCACACAGAAGGCCATCGACATCGTAAACCGGCTCACCTCGAGCCTGCAGGTGCGCCCGTTCGACTTCATCCGCCGCACCGACCCGTCGCATCTATTGAACTTTATACAGGGCGAGCACCCCCAGACCATCGCGCTCATACTCGCTTACCTCGATGCCGCCAAGGCCGCGCAGATACTCTCAGGCCTCAGCCATCAGATACAGGCCGACGTCGCCAAACGCATCGCCACCATGGACAGAACCTCCCCGGACGTGCTCCGCGAGGTCGAGCGGGTTCTCGAGCGCAAGCTCTCTACGCTCGCCTCCGAGGACTACACCTCCGCCGGCGGCATAGACTCGATCGTCGAGGTGCTGAACCAGGTAGACCGGGGAACGGAAAAGATCATCATCGAGGCCCTGGAGGAGGAGGACCCGGAGCTTGCCGAGGAGATAAAAAAGAGGATGTTCGTGTTCGAGGACATCGTACTGCTCGACGACCGCTCCATACAGAAGGTGCTTCGCGAGGTCGACACGCAGGATTTGGCGAAGGCCCTCAAGGGCGTGGACACGGAGGTGCAGGAAAAGATATTCCGAAACATGTCGAAGCGCGCATCCTCGCTCCTGAGGGAGGACATGGACTTCATGGGACCAATCAGGCTGCGTGACGTCGAGGAGTCACAGCAGAAGATAGTAAACATAATACGCAAACTCGAGGAAGCCGGAGACATCATAGTCGCGCGCGCCGGCGAGGAGGAACTCGTTGTCTAAACTGGTATTCAAACCGACCGAGGTGGTCATTACAGGCGCGCCGAAACAGATCGAGCTTCCCGAAAAGTATCAGAAGAACATCATATCCGATGAGGAATACAGGGAGTTCGAGGTCGACGAGGCCGGTAATCCCGTAGACGTATATCAGGGGCCTTCTATCGAGGAGATGGAGGCCGAGCTCGAACGCTACCGGCGCGAGACGGAGGAGGAGGTGCGCCGGCTTCAGGAGGAGGCGCACGAGCGTGTCCGCAAGATAGAGGAGGACGGCAAGTCCGCGGCCTTCCGCGAGCTGCAGCAGGCGCGCGAGCAGATCAAGATCGATATGGAGCGCTTTCAGCAGGAGTCCGAGCGCGAGGTGGAGCGCGGCAAGTTCGAGGCGGAGAAGATGATAAAGGACGCCGAGCTAAAGGTGTCCGAGATCGAACACGAGGCGTATAAAAAGGGCTACGAGGCCGGCCGCGAGGAAGGATACAAGGAGGGGCAGGCGGAGGTGATGCGCCTCATAGACCGGCTTGGAACCATAGTGTCCACGGCGGTCGATATACGCGACGACATCATCCGCTCCTCCGAAAAGCTGATGACCGAGATGATACTCATGATAGCGCGAAAGGTCATAAAGGACGAGATAGTGGAACGGCGCGAGGTGGTGATAAACAACATCCGCGAGGCGATCAAGCGGGTAAAGGACAGGGACCGCATAGACATCCGCGTCAATTTCGCCGACCTCGATATGACCACGGCCCACAAGGACGAGCTTATCAAAATGATGGAATCCCTGAAGAAGGTGAACATTTACGAGGATTCCAGGGTCGACCGGGGCGGCTGCATTATCGAGACCGACGTGGGGGCGATCGACGCGAGGATTTCGAGCCAGCTCGACACCATAGAGGAGGCCATCCGCAACGCCAGCGCGCTGTAGCGGGCAACAGCCATGATAAAAATCCTGCCCCACGAACGCGTAGACATTCTCTCAAAATACAAGTCGATCATAGACGAGGTCAATGTCGTACAGTTCACCGGAAAGGTGGAGCGGGTGGTGGGGCTGACCATCGAGTCCTCCGGACCGGCCGTCAAATACGGAGAGCTGTGCCGCATACGTTTGGGCGAGGGCAAGTACCTGTATGCCGAGGTTGTCGGATTCAACCGCAACAGGGTCATCTTAATGCCGATCGGCGACATGAAGGGGGTGCTCCCCGGGGCTGAGGTCATAGCCGCCGGCTCATCGCTTACGGTGCCGGTGGGAGACCAGCTTTTGGGGCGCGTGATCTCCGGCGTAGGCAAACCCCTCGACGGCCGTGGAGAGATCTTCACCGGTCTCCGGTACCCCGTTGAGGGCAAGCCGCTAAACCCCCTCGAAAGACGGCTAATCACCGAGCCGCTGTCGGTGGGTATACGCGCCATCGACGGCCTCAACACGATAGGGAAGGGGCAGCGAATAGGGATTTTCTCGGGCTCGGGCGTCGGCAAATCGACGCTCCTTGCGATGATAGCCCGCTATACGAACGCCGATGTAAACGTCATCGCGCTCATCGGCGAACGAGGCCGCGAGGTGCGCGACTTCGTCGACAAGGAACTGGGACAGGAGGGGCTTCGCCGCTCGGTCGTGGTCGTCGCCACATCGGACCAGCCGCCGATGCTCCGTATCCGCGGCGCGCTTTTGGCGCACGCAGTCGCCGAGTATTTCCGCGACCAGGGAAAGGACGTCAATTTGATGATGGATTCCGTGACCCGTTTCGCCCTCGCCCAGCGGGAGGTCGGCCTCGCCGCGGGTGAGCCGTCGGCCACCAGGGGCTTCCCGCCGTCGGTCTTCTCGCTTCTTCCGAGGCTTTTGGAGCGCTCCGGGACTCGCGAGGGCTCCGGAAGCATAACCGGCATCTATACCATCCTGGTCGAGGCCGACGACATGAACGAACCGATTTCCGACGCGGTGCGGGGCATTCTCGACGGCCATATAGTGCTCGACCGCAAGCTCGCGCACAAGGGGCATTATCCCGCCATCGACGTGCTTGGCTCCATCTCGCGCTGCATGAAGGACGTCGTGGAGGACGGCCACGCTAAAGCCGCCGCGGAGATGAGGGAGGTGATGGCGGCCTACGCGGACGCGGAGGACCTCATCAATCTCGGGGCTTACGCACGGGGGTCCAACCCGATTATAGACCGGGCCATCGAAATGAAACCGCGCATGGACGCTTTTTTAAGGCAGGGCATCCACGAGCGCGACGGCTACGACGCCATTATCGAGAAGCTGGAGTCTATGTTTACGAAAAAGAAGGACGGCGCGCGAGAGGCCGGTGCGCGTGATTATGTCGCATCCACCCCCTATTTCGCGCGGATGCGTAGATAGGAGGGCGGCCGGCAATGAAAAGCTTCAAATTCCGCCTTCAGAGGCTTCTCGATATCCGCGAGGCGAGGGAGAGGGACATCAAAAACGAACTCGCCGCCATTCTGACGGTGCAGAACCGAGAACGACTGAAGCAGGAAAAGTATCGCAGGAGCGTGGAGGAGCAGCACGCTAAGTTTGCGGGTCTCATCAAGGCCGGCAGGTATTCGTATTCGGCCGCCTCGGCCTTCGAGCGTTACATCGACTTCGCCCATAAGGTGATCCGCGACCAGCAGGAGCGCATCGAGGCCATGGAGCCCGAGATAAATAAAGTCCGCGACAGGCTTGTGGAGGCATCGAGGGAGCGCAAGGTGGTCGAGAAGCTAAAGGAACGGCGATGGAACGAGTTCATGTACGAGTACAACCGGGAGGTTGCCAAGGAGAACGACGACACAAATCAGAAGATTTTCGTTAAAAAGCGGATAGAGGAAGCGATGTCGGAGGGCCGGGCATGATCGACGACATGTACGCGGTTATGGGGAGGATCACCGAGATCAAAAAGCGCTTCGGCCTCATAAAAAGGACGCATGCCCCGGCCCAGCCGGACGAATTTCAAAGGCGGACACTTCAGGCCGCGGAAGAGAAAAAAGCAAAGGCCGCGGCGGAGGAAAAGCCGGCGGCCGACTCCAGGGCTATGAGCGTTCCCGAAATGCGTGAAATCGCCCGAATGGCCGCCGTGCGTAACGGTGTTCCGCCGGGCCTGGTCGACGCGGTCATACGGGCGGAAAGCTCGTATAACCCGAAAGCGGTCTCCGCGAAAGGGGCAAAAGGGCTAATGCAGCTCATGCCCGAAACGGCCGGAACGCTTGGTGTGAACGATCCGTTCTCCCCTAAGGAGAACATTGACGCGGGAGTGGGGCTGTTGAAGAGCCTGCTCGATAAATACGGCGGCGATTACAAAAAGGCGCTCGCAGCCTATAATGCAGGCGAAGGGGCGGTGGACAGAAACGGGGGTGTGCCCCCATACGATGAGACAAGGGAATACGTCAAACGCGTCATCGAGCTGTATCTAAGGAACAGCGAATAAAAGCGGTGGTTTTCGGAGCCTGAAATGAGAATGTTATCGGACAGGACCAAACTGATCTATCTGATCGCGCTTATACTTTTTATCGTGGCCGCTGGCCTTTTCTGGCTCGATTACATCGGGCTTCTGGACATGGAAAAAAGGCTCTCGGGCCTGTTCGGGAGGGAGGCGCCGCTGGTGCTCGACGCCAAGGACGACGAACCCTCGCTTATCGAGCGCGAGGAGTTCGAAAAGGAAAAGCAGAAGTTCATGGAGCGCGTCGAGGACCTCGACTTAAGGGAGGCGAAGATCGTCGAGGCGGAGAAAACCCTGGAGTCGGAGAAGGAAAAGCTGGACGACATCCGCAAGGGCCTCGACATAGAAAAAAAGAGGCTGGAAAGCGAAAAGAAGCGGTACGCCGGATACGAACGAAACGTGCGCGATCTCGCCGGCAAGGTTACCAGCATGAGGCCCGAGGAGGCTGTCGAGATAATGATCAAGTGGGAGGAGCCCCTCATCGTGGACGTCCTGAGGCGCATAGACGCGGACGCGGTCGAACAGGGCCGAAAGAGCATTTCGCCCTTCCTCATCTCCCTCATGCCTCGCGACAAGGCGAGCAGAATCCTCTATCTTATGACCCAGATATAAAGACCCCCGGCCGGCCCTGTTCGAGTAAAAATTGGTTGATTTAGTTGCGCGGCCGATGTATTGACGTATCCAGTGGCCCGCGACGCGCTTTCTCGAACGCTCGCGGATTTGATGGGGCAGTCCATTATATGACAAGCCTTCGAAAGGAAAAATGCTCTCTTCTCGCCTCGGTGACGCTTGCGCTCTGCGTCGTTTTGTCAGCCTGCGGTTCGCTCGGCGGGCGCGGCGAAAATAGCGCGCGTTCGGCGAAGACCTACGCATCCGCCGGCGAGTACGATGAGGTGGAGGGGGCGTCCGGAATGCTCGGCCGCCAGATGAAGGCCGAACGCGCCGCCCCGTCTCCGAAGCGCGGCGTGAAGTCCGAACCTGCGCCGAGTGAGAGGATGGTCGTGTACACGGCGGACTTCTCTCTGGAGGTCGAGAGCATCCGCCAATCCCTTGACAGAATAGAGGGCCTGGCCAGGGGCCTGGAGGGCTTTATCGAATCGGTTGGAACATCGGACTCTTACAGGGGCGCTCGCGTGGTGCTCAGGGTCCCGGTAAAGAAATTCGAGAAGGCCCTGGAGGAAGTCGAAAAGCTGGGCGCTGTAGCGGACAGGAGCGTTACGGCCTCCGATGTCACGATGGAGTTCAACGATATAACGCTTAGGCTCGAAACGACCACGCGGGTGAGGGACCGCATGTACGAGCTCCTCAAGCGCGTAGGCAAGGTCGAGGAACGCGTAAAAATCCTGCGCGAAATACAGCGGCTGACCGAACAGATCGACCTCCTCACCGCGCGCGTGAACTACCTGGCGGGCAGGGCGCGCTTTTCCACCATAAGCCTGAATCTCAAAGCCGCCGTGAGGGACACTGTACGTTCGTTCATTCCGTCGCCGTTTCCATGGATTGCGGGGCTGTCTCCGGAAAAAAGAAGCGTCTTCGATGACGGAAAAAAAGTGTCGTTCGACGTACCCGCCGGTTTTTTCTCGATGAAAAGGGATTATTACGAGGGGAGCTCTCCGTTCCTGTTCTCGGCCCCGGATGGCTCTCTTGGCGTGCGCCTTGGACTTGTCGAGAACTACCCTCCCGCGGACATTCGCTTCTGGGTCGAGGCGTTCGAAATCGATGTGAAGAATCGCATGTACAGGCTGGAAAAGTCGGACGAGCTCTCCGGGCAGCACGGTCTCTCCTTCAAACGCTATCTTTTTGTGCGAGCGGACGGCGGCCTCTATATGGTCGCCTTCGCGGAGGCCGGCGGTTATATCTGGGTTGCGGAGGCCGTTTCGCGCTCCGGGGAGGATTACAGGCGGAACGCGGCCGCCATAGAATCGTTCATCAAATCGGTACGAGGCCAGCAGTGATCAAGCGACTGTTCGCCGCTTTTATCGTATGTCTCCTTTATACCGGGGCCGCGCCCGCGGGCGGGGACAGCTTCTCCCAGGAATTTTCATATTCAATGCTGGCGCCGGATCGGGACAGGGCGATCAAGAGGCTTCTAAGGTTTGCGACCGAACAGAACGGCTACGTAAAGTCCTATTCCAACGAAAACGTGGTTCTTCGTCTGCCGGTGGAGCGCGTCCCGCGCGTTCGGGAAGCGATACTCGATGTCGGGTTCATAGGTGACGAGCGGATAAAGCGTACGGACATGGGCGAGGCGCTCGTGGAGTTAAGGACGCGGCTTAAGATTAGGGAAACGCTTCTGGCCAACCTGTATAAATTGTTCGAAAACGCGGCCGTCGAACAGACCCTGGAGATCGAGAAGGAGCTGGGCAAGGTGGTTATGGAGATAGAGGAGATAAAGGGCAAGACCGCCTATCTCGAGGACAGGATAGCCATGGCCGAGGTGACCGTATCGATCAATGCGCGGCCAGGAGCGCGAAAAGGCCCATCCGGTGAACGTGCGCGCTGGGAGTGGATGAATTCCATGGGGATCGAACATCTCATGTCCTCCGGAGACTGGCGATGAATCCACGGGCCGCAATCCCTGTCCTCATCGGTATCCTAATCGCCGGCATGCTTTGCGGCTGCCGCCCCGCCGGCACGAGCTGTCGGGTGGATCCCCCTCCGGGATTTGCGGTATATTCAAGGGATACCGACTCGTTTCGCTCCATAGCCTCCGATGGGCTCCGCATCCGGATCCGCCGGGTCGACAACGAGCCGAGGGGCAACGCCGCCATGTGGGCCCAGGCCATAGAGGCTTATTTGAAAGAGGGGGGATATCACCGTATATCCGAGGAGAAGATCGTCTCGGGCGACGGCCGGGAGGGGATCTTTACGGAGTACGCGTGCCGGTTCAACGCCGAGGATTTCCGCTACGCCGTCACAGTCTTCGCCGGCGCGGACCACCTTTACCTCGTCGAGGCCGGCGGCACGGCCGAAAGCTTTGCGCGCAAGCGCGACGGCATCCTTGGGTCCATCCGCACCTTCCGCGCGGAATGATGGCCGCATAAAGGATTGACGAATTTCAGACATGATGTCTTCCTGAAAAGAGGGTCTGCCCCCGAAGGCTTCGGCCTTCGGAATGGCGTACTGTACGGTATGCCCTCTCCGATCGCGGCACAGGGCGAATCCCGGCAAATACCGACAATGGAGCGTATATGAGAATTCTGGTCACCGGTTCCGCCGGCTTTATAGGATCGTTTACGGCCGCGCGCCTGATGGAGGACGGGCACGAGGTGGTCGGCGTAGACAACCTGAACGATTATTACGATGTCGGACTGAAAAACGACAGGAACGAACGCCTTAAAAGCCTTTTTCCATCGTACGCGTTTGAAAGGATGTCGATCGCCGATTATGGAGCGCTCGACGGGCTTTTCCGCTCCAGCGGTTTCGAGTACGTAATCAACCTGGCGGCGCAGGCGGGCGTGCGGTACAGCATTACAAACCCGCTCACATACGGAGAGAGCAACCTCTCCGGCTTTCTAAACGTGCTCGAATGCTGCAGGAGGCACGGCGTGCGCCATCTCGTGTTCGCTTCCTCGAGCTCCGTGTACGGGCTTAACGCCAGGGTGCCCTTTTCGGTGCACGACAACGTCGACCATCCGGTATCGCTCTACGCGGCCACGAAGAAATCGAACGAGCTCCTGGCGCATTGTTACGCGCACCTGTACGGCATCCCGACGACCGGACTGCGGTTTTTCACCGTGTACGGGCCGTGGGGAAGACCCGACATGGCCTATTTTTTGTTCACCAGGGCCATACTCGAGGGGCGGCCAATCGACGTGTTCAATAACGGAGATATGGAACGGGATTTCACCTATATCGACGATATCGTCGAGGGCGTCTGCCGGACACTGTGGAGGGTCCCCTCGGCCGATCCTGCCTGGAGCGCGGAGAGCCCCGATCCCGCCACGAGCAGCGCCCCGTATCGGATTTATAACATCGGCAACAACAACCCGGTCAGATTGACGCGTTTCATAAAGGTTATCGAAGAGGCGCTGGGGAGGAAGGCGAAGATCAATTTGCTGCCGATGCAGCCAGGCGACGTAAAAAGGACCTGTGCGGACATAGACGATCTCGTTCGGGACGCGGGGTACGCCCCAGCTACCGCGTTGGAGAAGGGGATCGGCGAGTTTGTGCGCTGGTATAAGGAGTACTATCGTATAGATGTATGACGATAACCCGGCCGTAAAAGTGTCTTGACTAATCGCCGAGGTGATTTCTCATAGCATTCCGCCGCCCGATGGGCGGTGTGGTCGTATTAATCGCCATTATACCGGATTTAACGCGCGGCCCGGCCGGCTGCGCATCTGGCGGCGCATCGACTTTATTACATATCAACGCCCATGGCGTTAAGTAAGGAGGAAAGCGTGAAGGTAACCGTTGTCGGATCGGGCTATGTGGGCCTTGTCACCGGCGCCTGTTTTGCGGAGATGGGAAACGACGTATATTGCGTCGATATCGACCGGAAAAAAATAGAAAACCTGGAAAATGGGATTCTGCCAATTTACGAGCCCGGCCTGGAGGAGATCGTCAAACGCAACCACTCCGGCGGCCGGCTTCGTTTTACGACGGAGATCAAAGACGGCCTCGACGATTCGTTGTTCGTGTTCATCGCGGTGGGCACCCCGCCCGACGAGGACGGTTCCGCGGACCTGCAACACGTGCTCGCCGTGGCGCGGGACATCGGCAGAAAGATGGAAAAGTACGTTATAATCGTAAACAAGTCCACCGTTCCGGTCGGGACGGCCGACCGTGTGCGAGAGGCCGTGCGCGAGGAGTTGACCAGGCGCGGCCGGAACGACCTCGAATACGATGTGGTATCCAACCCGGAATTCCTCAAAGAGGGCGCGGCTATAGAGGACTTCATGCGGCCGGACCGTATAATAGTGGGCACCGACAACGTGCGGACCGGCGAGCTCATCAAGGAGCTTTACGCCCCCTTCGTGCGCAACGGACATCCGGTGTTCATTATGGGGGTCCGGTCGGCCGAGCTCACCAAGTACGCGGCGAACGCAATGCTGGCGACGCGCATCAGCTTTATGAACGAGCTCTCACGGCTCTGCGAGAAGAGCGGCGCGGACATCGAGAGCATCCGTGAGGGGATCGGTTCGGACAGCCGGATCGGCATGCCTTTTCTGTACGCGGGGCTGGGATACGGCGGCTCCTGTTTTCCCAAGGACGTAAAGGCGCTCATACAGACATCGAAGGAATTCGGTCTGGAGGCCAGGGTCCTTAAGGCGGTCGAGGAGATCAACCGCGAACAGCGTTTCCGTTTCGCCGAGAACGTAAAGAAGCATTTCGGCGGAGAGGTAAAGGGCAGGACCTTCGCGGTGTGGGGGCTTTCCTTCAAGCCCCAGACCGACGACATGCGCGAGGCCCCGGCGATAGACATCATCAACGCGCTGCGGGACGCCGGCGCGAGCTTCAGGGCCCACGATCCCATAGCCATGGAGGTGGCGAAATCGATCATTGGCGATGAGAGCGTCGAGTACGTGGATAATTACTACGACGCCCTGGAGGGCGCAGACGCGCTGCTTCTTCTGACTGAATGGAACCAGTTCCGAAAGCCCGATTACGAAAGAATGAAATCGCTGCTTAAAAAGCCCCTCATCTTCGACGGCCGCAATCAATACGAGCCGGCAAAGATGAAGGAGCTGGGGTTTACGTATTACTGCATTGGACGGCCCTGAGGCCGTCCGCCCCTCTCGGGGGGCAAAAAAAAACGATTGATTATTTCGACACGCTGCTTTCATACGATAGCTGCTTTTGCACGAAAACATAAAGAGAAATGAAGAAGCGGCCGAAATGAAAAATCCCATCCTGATACCCGAACTCAGGGAGCTCTTGAGAAAGAGGCGGTTTTCCGTTTTGCGTGAATTCATCGAGGAGCGCCACGAGAGGGAAATCGCGGAATACCTCGGGCTTCTGCGCCCGGATGAAATACTTAAAATACTCAACCTCGTCGATCTCTACCGGCGTGCGGAGATATTCAGCTATCTCGACATGGACGTGCAGGTCGCCCTTGTGTCCGGCGAATCCAAAAAAAATATCGCGGAATTGCTTATGCAGATGTCGCCGGACGACCGCGCCGACCTCTTCCAGCACCTCGAAAAGGACATAGCCGACAGGCTGCTTCTTCTGCTTCCGTTAAACGAGCGGCTCGACGTAATCCGGCTGACATCGTACCTGGAAGAGACGGCCGGGGCCATTATGACCACGGATTACGCCACGCTGCTCGAAACCGACCGGGTGGAGCAGGCGATAAAAAAGCTCCGCAAAGAAGCGCCATCCAAGGAGACCATCTATTACAGCTACGTCACCGATGAGGCCGGAAGGCTTATAGGCTTCGTGTCCCTGCGGAACCTCATCCTGGCGCGGCCAAGGCAGCGGGTGGAAAGCGTCATGAAGCGCGATATTAAATACGCGCACGTGGACGACGACCAGGAAAAGGCCGCCAGGATGATCGCCGAGTACGACCTCATCGCCCTTCCGGTGGTGGATTTGAACGAACGCCTGGTGGGCATCATCACCTACGACGACGCGATAGACATCATACGCGACGAGCAGACCGAGGACATGGAACGCCTGATGGCCATAAGCGGGGCCGTTGAGGACAAGCCATATCTGGACATCCCGGCCGTTACCCATTTCAAAAAGAGGGTGGTATGGGTGGTCATTCTCGCGGTACTCGGGCTGGTCTCCGGTTTGATCATAGAGGGCTTCAAGGACGCGCTCGAAAAGCTCATCATCCTGACCTTCTACATGCCGCTCCTCGCCGCGACCGGGGGGAACACCGGTTCGCAGTCGGCCACCGTGGTGCTTCGCGCTATAGCGCTAAACCAGCTTCATCCGGAGGACATCGGCAGGGTGGTTTTAAAGGAATTCGTCGTAAGCGCCATGCTCTGCGTCTGCCTGGGGGCGCTGACCTACGGGCGGGTCCTCCTCTTGTCCCACGGCGCGGACATCCCGCCGCACTTTACTCTGAGCTCCATCGCGGCCGTCATCTCCATCGCCCTCGCGGTCCAGGTGGTGTGGTCGACCGTGTTTGGGGCTGTCATTCCCATCGCCGCCATCAAGCTCAAACTGGATCCCGCGGTGATTTCGAGCCCCACTCTCGCGACGCTCGTCGATATGGGCGGAATAACGATCTACTTCACCATCGCACGGCTGATTCTTGGAATATAGGCGGCCTTTGCCCAATTAGTTCTTGACGAAATACGACTTAATTAATTTCATTAAAATGGATTGTCGAAAATTTCCGTCAGGAGCGGGAGAGGGCAGACAAAGGGCGCCGGCCCGGGCGGGCGGAGAGAAACAATCGGCGGCCGCACATCACCGAATGGGAAAACTCTGAAATGAAGTTATCCGAAATTAAAAAGATGTTGAACGCGGACCTCATCTTCGGCGAGGAGCTGATCGACCAGGTGGAGGTGGAAACCGCGTTTGCGTCCGACCTGCTGAGCGACGTTCTTGCCTACTCCAAGGAAAACGCGCTTTTCCTTACGGGGCTAACGAACCCACAGGTGATTCGAACCGTGGAGGTTCTCGACCTGGTGGGAGTTGTCTTCGTGAGGGGGAAGGTGCCCCAGATGGAGACGGTTGAGCTAGCCAAAAGAAAGGGAATTCCGCTTCTTCGCACAAAATGCATCATGTTCGAAACGTGCGGGAGGCTGTACGGGGCCGGGATCAAGGCGTCCAGGATCATGGTAGACTGAAGAGCCGATGCGCCCGATCCAGTTCTATTACATAAAAGGCAGGGACTTCTTCAATGCAGGGCGTACATCCACAACGATAAAACGCCATTTGAGGGAAAAGGAGTACCCGCCGGGCGTGATCCAGCGGGTGGCCATCATCGCCTACGAGGCGGAAATCAATATCGTCTGTTATACCGATCACGGGTATTTTTTCCTGTATTTTCTCGATGACCGCGTGCGAATCATCGTGAAGGACAGGGGACAGGGGATCGAGGACATAGACCTCGCGATGCAGGAGGGGTTTTCGACTGCCTCGGATGAAATACGTAAACTCGGTTTCGGGGCGGGAATGGGGCTGGCGAACATAAAGAAAAACGCCGACAGGCTCGCCATCCGATCGGTGCCGGGCGTCGGCACCGTCCTCGAAATAGACGTACTGACCAATTCCGAAGGAAGGAGCGACAGCATGGGCACAACCCTCCGGGAAGTGATGGACAGGGCCAACCTGGAATTTCTAACCGACGGGCTCGATATCGACAGGGAACTGACGGGCGGATACGCCGGGGACCTCCTTAGCGACGTCAACGCCAATTCATCCGCCGGCAATGTCTGGGTTACCGTGCTCACACATCCGAACGTTACGGCCGTCGCCGGGCTGAAGGAGCTCGCGGGCGTGATTATCGCCGGTGGGATCCGGCCCGGGGCCGACTTCATAGAGAAGGCCTACTCGGAAAAGATACCCATCCTTTTCACCGAGATGAACGCCTTCGATGTCGTCGCGATGCTGGCGTCGCTTGGCGTTACCGGAAATTCCTGATACGGGCCCCTTCCCGTCAGTCGAGCGTCAGGCCGAACATGCGGCGGGCGTTTGCCGTGCCCGCCTCCGCGACCATCTCCTCGCTTAGGCCCAGTATCTCCGAGGCCGCCCTGAGGTTGTAGAGTATATTGGCGGGCACGTTGGGGCCGGGCTTTGCCTCCACCGGGGGAATGTCCGGGCTGTCGGTTTCGAGCATAAAACGGTCCGGATACACGGCCTTTAGCACCGCCTCCTTCTTTTTGCTGTTACGGTAGGTAAGGGCCCCGCCGAAAGAAAAGCTGAATCCCTGTTTAATGAGCTCCGCCGCGATCTCGACGCTTCCGGAAAATGAATGGATCAGGCCCCCGCGCGCCGAAAGCCCGGTCTTTTTGACGCAGGCGCGCAGCTCGTCGAAGGCGCCGCGGCAGTGTACTATAACCGGAAGGTCCAACTCGCGCGCTATGGCGAGCTGGCTATCGAAGAGGCTCTTCTGCCGCTCCAAAGGTACGGGACCGGACTTTTTGTCCAATCCGATCTCGCCAATGGCGACGGCTCCACACTCCCGGGCGCGGGAAAGGGCCTCTACCCGTTCCTCGTCGCCCTCCTTTATGTACCAGGGGTGCACTCCAAGCGCAAACTCAACCTCCGGGTAGCGGCGCGCGATGGATTCGGAAAGGCCCCACTCCTCCGGTACGATCGAAGAGGTGATGAGCCGCACTATGCCGGCCTCCCTGGCGCCGGATATGATGGAATCGAGCCTTCCCTCGAAGTGTTTGCTTTCGAGGTGACAGTGGACGTCGACCAGGCGCACCTCATTCTCCTATTATCTTTACCATAACCCGCTTGGGGCGCTGTCCATCGAACTCGCCGTAGAATATCTGTTCCCACGGGCCGAAATCCAGCCTGCCTTTGGTGACGGCAACCACCACCTCGCGCCCCATGATGGTGCGCTTGATGTGGGCGTCGCCGTTGTCCTCGCCGGTGCGGTTGTGCCGGTAGCGGCTGATCGGCTCGTGCGGGGCAAGGCCCTCCAGGAAATCGTCGAAATCCTGTATAAGGCCGCTTTCGTTGTCGTTTATAAAAACGGACGCCGTGATGTGCATGGCGTTTACAAGGCACAGGCCCTCGCTGATTCCGCTTTTCGTCACCAGATCCTCGACCGTGCGCGTGATGTTGATGTAATCCCTCTTTTTCTTCGTCGTGAAGACGAGATGCTCGGTGAGTGATTTCATGCTCTCCCCCGCTTGGAAATATCGCCCGTAGCTCAATACGCCGGACGATTCGATGATCGTCCATTCCCCCGGGCGCGTCAACCAGATAACGGTCCAGCGCCCTTGCATGAATCATGATTGACATATACGGAATACTCTGATAATACTACTTTCGACAGGAAAACGTTTCGGTCCTAAAGCCGGCGCGGCAGGGCCCATACCCCGATTGAATAGATAAAAGAGGGGGCCCGACTGGAGCGCCTTTTTGCGGTTAGGGACGCAAGCCGAACGGTAAACCGGCCGAAAGAGCGGCCCTGTCGCTCGACTTCAGGTGTTATCTTCTGACTAAAGGGAGCGTATCATGCAATCACCCGCTTACTACGAGTATTTGGGCCGGCCCAAAATGATTTCCGGCAAAAGGGCGCTGGAGCAGATTCCGGCGGAGCTGGAGGGCTATGGGGCGTCAAGGCCCCTCGTCATGGTGGAGGGCGCGACACCGGGCGTAGGTGCGGCCATTACGAAGGCCATGTACGATTCGAACCTCGTCATAGGGGCCCTTTTCGACGGTCATGTGGCCGGCTCCACCTCTGGAATCGTTCGGGAGCTCGCCGGGCTCCATGCGGCTCGTAAGTGCGATTCCATAGTCGTTGCGGGCGGAGGCCCGCTGGTGGACGCGGCAAAATGCGTAAATATCGAGCTTACTCAAAAGAAGGCGGCCATACAGTTCTCCGGAGAGAACAAAATTCCCAAGGAGCTTGGCCCCTTCGTCCTTGTGCCCGTTGCGCTCGTCTCCGGATACGAGGCCTCTCGTTACGCCTTCATCGATGGGAAGATGTGCGGCTCGGATTTTCTGTCTCCGGACATGGTGATCATCGATTCCCGTGCAAGCTCTAAAGCCGCTCCGGCCCAGACGCTTTCATCCGGGCTCATAGCCCTGGCGCACGCCATAGAGGCTATACTCTCGCCGCAAGCCAATCCCATAATGGGCTCCTATGCCTACGCCGCGATACGGCTGTTGAGCGAGAATCTGCCCGCGGCGGTCAGAAAGCCCAAAGACGGCAAAAAATCCGTCGCGGTAGCCAACGGATGCGCGATAGCCGCCACGGCCTTTTCGAACGCGCCGGCAGGGGTGGTCCATTGCCTTGCCGAGGCCCTTTCCGACGCCACCGGCGTGGACCCGGGCGTTTACATGGGAATTTTGGTGCGCTCGCTGGTGCGAAAGCGCATGGAGGACAAAGCGGGGCTTGGCGACGAGCTATGCCTGGCCCTGTCTGGCCCGGCGGTCTATTCCGTAAGCGAGGCCAAAAGGCGGCCGGAGGCCGCTCTTCAATCCCTTAATTCCGTTTTCGGGGAGCTTGGAAACGCCGTCCCCGCGGACCTGGCCGCTACGGGTACGCCAGAAGGTCAATTGGGCCCGGCGGCTAAAAATGCCGTTAAGGCGAGTTCCGCAAAGCTGTCCGAAAAGGAATGCATGGACCTGCTCGAAAGAGCCTGGGGCGGGAAATGAGCCCTGTTCAAATAAAGCACTACGGGAGCAAGTTATGAACCACGATTCATATCCGGAGATAAAACCGGGGAAAAAGACGCTCAAAAGGATATACATAGCGGTGATGCTTTTTATCGTCGGAAGGGCGATACAGGCTGCATGCCGTACCGACTCCACGGTAAAAAAGGAGTTCCAGAATTTTAAAGACGGTTTCGCCTTTTCCCTCGGCGTGCACCCTTTCGGGCCCTGGATGATTGTGGGGCGCGACGAAAAGGGGCGGGCCAAATACCTTGGCTGGAAACCGGAAGGCAAAAAGATATCTCTTAAAATGAACATAAAGAACGTCGAGGCGGCCATGCTGGTCTTTACGTTCATGGAATCGACTTCCGTGGCCTTCGCGCGGAACCGTTTTGTAGTCGATGGCGATCTCATCGACGCTCTGGCCATAGTGCGCGTTCTCGACCTTGTGGAGGTTTATCTGCTTCCAAAGCTTATCGCCGGGCTCGCGGTCAAACGCTATCCCAAGTGGTCCGAACTCTCTCCGGTAAAAAAGCACCTGGGCAGGATCGTGATCTATACGCGCGCGCTCCTCGGCTTCTGAGCGGCGCGAAGACGCGGAAAATTTCAACTTAAAGGAGTCCGCTATGTTTCTTCCCGATTATTATGAATTCTGCGCGAGAGTTAAAACCGTGGCCGGTCACAGGGCGCTTGACAGAATACCGGAGCTGCTTTCCTCGCTCGGATCCTCCCGGCCCATGATAGTTACGGACAGGGGCGTGGTTGGGGCCGGCCTCATCAAGCTCGTAAACGCCGCCATGAAGGGCTCTAAGGCGAAGATCGGGGCGCTCTACGACGAGACGCCGCCCGATTCCGAATATACCGTGGTGAACTCGGTGGCAAAACTCTACCGCGCGAAAAAATGCGATTCGATTCTGGCCGTGGGCGGGGGTTCCGTAATGGACACGGCCAAGGGGGTGAACATACTCGCCTCCCTTGGCGGGTCGAACATTCAGGATTACGAGGGGGCGGGAGCCGTAAGACGAAAGCTCAAGCCCCTGATAGCCATCCCGACCACCTCGGGTACGGGTTCCGAGGTGACCCTGGTGGCCGTAATCGCCGACCATAAGCGAAAGGTAAAGATCCCCTTTACATCCTATTTTCTACTTCCGGACATAGCGCTCCTCGACTCGCGCATGACGAAAACCCTTCCGCCATTTCTTACCGCACCCACAGCCATGGACGCGCTTACGCACGCCTGCGAGGCCTACTATTGCCTGGCCAAAAACCCGCTGAGCGACGCGACGGCCATCGCCGCGATAAGGCTTATAAGCGCCAACCTGCTCAAGGTCATAAAAAAGCCGGGCGACCTCCAGGGGAGGCTGGACCTGGCCAACGGCGCCATCCTTGCCGGAATGGCGTTCTCGAATTCCATGGTCGGCATAGTGCACAACCTGGGGCATGCCACAGGCGGCGTTTGCGGAGTGCCGCACGGCGTGTGCATGAGCCTTTTCCTGCCATACGGTTTGGAATACAATCTGCACAAACGCGCCGGCGAGATAGGAGAGCTTTTGTTTCCGCTGGCAGGTCCCGAGGTTTATGCCGCCACCCCGGTAAAGCAGAGGCCGGAGAAGACGATAGAATATATTCGCGGGATGAACCAGGACCTCCACGACGCCACAGGGGGGCGTCACGCGCGCTTTTTAAAAGAGATCGTGGACCGGGATGGAAGGCAGCTCGTACCTGTGGAAAAGCTTCCGGAAATAGCGAGGACCGCCCAGGGGGACGGGACAAAGGTTTACAATCCCGAGGATGTAAGCTACGACGACGCCCTCATGGTGCTCGAACACGCCTATGAGGGAAAGCCGCTCGACAGGAAAAGGATAAAGAAGGGCTAAAGCCGAAAACCGGCCGCGTCGGGAGGCGTTTTCAAGACGCCTCCCGATGCCTAAAGGATTCGGCAAAACGCCGTTAAAGCGCCGTGACGGATTTTGGCGAAGAACGCCGTAAGGCGGGGTAGTTTTTCTTGACAATGGAGAGGGGGATGAGCTAATGCCTACGGCGCGAGCGACCCGCTTCGCCGCCATACACGCGCCCGTAGCTCAGCTGGATAGAGCGTCGGACTTCGAATCCGCAGGCCGCAGGTTCGACTCCTGCCGGGCGCGCAACTAGTGGATCAGCCCTTTTTCCGCAGTTTGTTTTCAGATGACTTGGAAGGCTCTTCGGCTTTCGATATCCCGGCGGCCTCAGTGGCGTCCTGTGGCATCTCTCTTATCACCCCGAATACCCTGTTGGTTGCCCTGCTGTACTCGGCCTGTGAATGTACCACAAGTACGGACTTGTCGGCCCTGCGTATCTTGAAGACCACCTCGTACTTTTCATTGTGTTTTACGAGCCTCTCAAGCGCTTTGTCGAGCATGGGGCGGTATTCGGGCAGGGCCAGGTTCTGGACATCGGCCAGTGGAAGGTCGCCGTCCCCAAGCCCGTAAATCCGCCTGGACTCCGATGAGCCGGTTGCCACGCGCCTCTCGAGGTCGAACTCCCAGTACCCAAGACCGAACATGTCGAACGCGCGCTCCATGAGGCTCTTGTTGGATTTCAATTCATCGTGCGCATTGCGGATATCGGTGATGTCGGTGAATGATGTGAAGACCATGTAGGGCCACTCTTCGGCCTCCCTGAAGATGGGATTCGCGCTTACCGAGAGCCATCGGTATGTGTCGATTTCAGGATTATATACTCCCATGATGAAGTTTTCAACCCTCTTGCCGGTCGCCAGAGAAAGCATGGAGGGATGCTCTTCGCCGGGGAGGACCGAGCCGTCCTCGCGTATAGCCTTCCATCGAGGGTCGGCGGATGTGCGCCCCATAAGCTGGTCCATGGTCATGCCGAGCAGCCGCGCCGCCGCCGGATTGGCGTCTATAATGGGGCCCTCCGCGGACTGGTAAACGACCCCCTGGGACATGGTTTCGAAAAGGGAGCGGAATTTTTGTTCCGAGGCCTGCAGCGCCCTGTCGAAGATTATTCGGTCGGTTATGTCCCTGAACAAGGTGGCGAATTGTCCCCGGACGGGGCTGAAGGCCACCACCTCGTAATGGCAGGCGAGCGGAGCGGAAAAATATTCGAAGTGATCGGGCTTCATGGAGAGGGCCACGGCCCCGTATCGCTCTATCAATTCCGGTTCGGCGCCTGGCAGTACTTCGAGCACGGTCCTGCCGACTATGTCCGCCGCCTTTAGCCCGGTAAGCCTTTCGAACGCCGGGTTGACATGGAGGAAGCGGTAGTCGATGGGCCTCTCCTTTTCGTCGAGGATTATCTCGTGCACCGCGAAGCCACTGAGCAGGGATTCGAAGAGCAGGCGGTAATCGCTTTCGCTTTTTGTGAGCGCTTCCAGCGTATGAATAAGCTCCTCGTTGGTGACCTCCTGTTCCTCTATGGCGGCCTGAAGCTCTTCGTTGGCCGCGGTAAGCTCCTCGTTTGCCTTTAGCAGCGCCTGTCGCAGCCTGAGCTCTTCGGTAATATCCTCTCCGATTTTGCTGGTTGCAAGAGGCTCCCCGCCGGGACCGTACAGTATCGTTCTATTCCAGCGGACAATCATCGGCTTCCCGGCCTTGTTGACGAGTGTTTCGTCGAAGTGAAGGGGCAGCCGGTCGGTTCGAAGCGCTTCCCGGCGTGACCGCCGCAACTCCTCCGGGTTATTGCCGGAATGAAAAACGGCGAACCAGTCCGAGCCGAGCAATTCGTCCCTCGTATAGCCCGTAGTTTCGAGCATGTAGTCGTTGCAGAAGAGTATGGTCCCGTCCATGTCGAGCTGTACGGCGAAGAGTCGGGCGTTGGCGAGCGAATCGCGGAACCTGCGCTCGCTTTCGCGGAGTTTGGCTTCCGCGCGGTGCAGCACCACGGCGGACTCTATATTGGAGTACAGGTCGCGTTCGTGGATTGGCTTGTTGAGGTAGGTGTAAGGCAGCGTGTCCTGGGCCCGGTCCACGGTCGCCCTGTCGGCGTTGGCGGTTAGATAGATTATGGGGATGTCCCGATTCCTTCGGATCGCCCTTGCGGCCTCGATTCCGTCCATCTTCCCCGCAAGAAGAATGTCCATCAATATGATGTCCGGGTCGAGCGAAAGGGCCTTCTCGATTGCGGCCTCGCCTGTCGCGGCTGTCCCGGCGACCTCATAGCCGAGCCCGACAAGAATGCTTTGCACGTCGAGCGATATTATGGTTTCATCTTCAACGATGAGGACACGGGTTTTTCTCATGTAGTATCGTCTTCCCTTATGGATAGGTTGGACACTATTATATCGCGCTTGACGATGATTGCAAGCAGATTTGCTGACGGTTGTCATCTATCGAATTTCATGCCATCTTGACTTTAAGCCCGGGCCATGGTATGCTTTCGACTTCAATGGAATTTTATCATGCCTTCGCGATATGATTATTACGGAAAGGCCGTTCTTTTGACCGGGGCCAGCGGCGGGCTGGGCTCGTCGCTCGCGCGCATGCTCGCCGGAGAGGGGGCGCGCCTCATCCTTTCGGCCCGGTCCAAAACGGCGCTCGGGGAGCTTCGTTCCTCGCTCCCCGATCCCGGTGCCGCGCATATCCTCACGGCGGACCTCTCCGTACCCGGCGAGGCGGTCAGGCTGGCTAACGAGGCCGTGGCGGTTTTAGGCGGGGTCGATGTTGTATTTAACAACGCGGGCCTTGGGTACTTCGCCACCATGGAGGAGGCGGACGAGGGACGGCTGAGATATCTTTTCGAGGTGAACCTGTTCGCTCCGCTTGCCATCGCTCGCGCTCTGGCGCCGGACATGAGGAGGCGGGGAAGCGGGCGAATCGTAAACATTGTCAGCTTCGCCGGACGTGTGCCGATCGTTACGAACGGCGCCTACGGCGGTAGCAAGTCGGCCCTGGCCATCATGATGAATACCATGCGCCTTGAGCTTGCCGGGACCGGTGTCGACGTGCTGAACATCTACCCCGGCACCGCGGCCACCTCCTTCGAGGAAAACGCGCTTCGCGAGCCTGGGCGCGACAGGCTGTGCCCCAGGGAGAGCTGCGGAGAGGGGCGCGACGATGTGGCCCGTGCCGTGTTCGAGGCTTCCAAGGGCCCGCCCGGCGAGAAGTGGCTGGACCGCGGCGGCCGCATGATGGCCATACTCGCCCTGTTGTGGCCCCGTCGCGTGGAGAAAAGGCTCGAACCGTTAAAGCTTCGCGCCGTGGGCGGCCCCGGAGGCCGGGCGAGGCCGCGTAAATGGCGGCTCTGGCAGGTCGAGACATCCATAGCCTGCAACCTGAACTGCGTCATGTGCCCATGGGGAAGCGAACGCGTCGCTGCGGGGGCCGGAGGCCTCATGAAGGAGGAGGTGTGGGCCGCGCTTAGGGGCCGCCTTTCCGAGGTATCCTCCATCGATTTTTCGGGAGGCGGCGAGGCGCTCCTCAATCCGGAGCTTCCCCGCTGGATTCGCGAGGCCAGGGACGCCGGGTGCGAAACCGGCTTTCTTACTAACGGCCTGCTTTTGGACAGCGGCCGCGCCCGCGCAATCATCGACGCTGGCGTCGACTGGATCGCAATCTCTATCGACGGCGCCACGGCCGATGTTTACGATTCCATCCGAAGGGGAGCGAGCTTCGAGAGGCTGATTGCGAACCTGGAGGGTCTGGTTTCGCTCATAGCAGGGGGCCGGCCGCGCCTAATCATCAACTTTGTAATGATGGAGAGCAACATCCACCAACTCGAGGACATGGTAAGGCTGGCGGCCCGCTATTCATTCGGACGGATCAATTTCAAGCAGTGCGACGTAATTCGCGGGGAATCGGGGAAGGGATATGGCCTCTTCGGCGGCTCGCGCAGTCGGGAGATTCGAAGCTACGAGAGGATAATGAAAAAGGCGCACCGCCTGGGGAGGCGGCTGGGGGTGGAGGTTGCCGGCTTTTCGTTCGTGCCGGAGGAACAGCCCGTCTGCGCTCAGGATCCCCGGTCCTCGCTCTTTGTTCGTTTCGACGGCCATGTAGCTCCCTGTGTCAACCTGGCCTATGGCGGCAGGACCACCTGGCTTGGAAAAGACGTAACGATGCCGACCATTCACTACGGCAGGCTTCACGACCACGGCATCGACGCTCTGTGGGAGACCCCCCTTTGCGGATTATACCGCACCCGCTTCGAGGAGAGGGAGAGGGCCTATAATGAAAAGCTCGCCACCTACGACCGCGAGCCCTCGCTCGAGCACCTCAGGCGCCTGGAGGAGGAGGCGCTTAGGTCCATGCCCGAACCGCCCGAGGGCTGTGGTGTCTGCCATTATCTCTACGGTATTTAATGAATAAGGGGAAATCGGTGCCTCCGGATGACGAAAAAAATAAAATTCACCGAAAAATTTGCCTTTCGATTTGCTTTTTCCAGGGACATGCGCTACATTTATATTGAGACAGGGGATACATAAGGTAAGAGAGGGTAGGTAGAGAGTAGATGGATCAACAGAGTGGTCCCCCACAGGTGAGGGGGAAGGTTCGTACCGCGAAGGGCTTATAATCCGGACTCGGAAAGATTATAAGCCCTTCGTCTTTTATAATGTCCATTTTTCCCCCGCTCACTCATTTTTTATTCCGGCCGACGATTCTTTAATGGCTTGACCTCGACATTCAAACTCCGCTATCCTTTTCCAATCAACGAATTCAAGGGATTTCCGGAGAACTCGCGTTCATGAAAACACTCTTTCGCAGCGCCCTAAAGATGTCCATTGTCCCGATTTTGGCGCTTGCCGCCTCGTGCACAATTTGGAACGCCCGCCAGTGGGAGAACCTGGAGGACAGGTCCTTCTACTTCCAGAGATTCTCCTATTACCTAAAGGGAGCGGACCGGCGTACGGCCTTCGAATTTATGCGCGATTTTCCCCTGGACGACGCCCTTCGTATAGTCGCCGAGAGGTACTCGATCGTAATAGACTCCTCGGAATTCCGGTCCTTTATGGAGGATCCGGAAAACGAGCGGCGTCTCGAGGTGTACGGGGTGATATTGAGCGAACGGTTTACATGGCGGTCCAAAAACGCCAACGATAATACGATCGAACTGGAATACGCCAACGAGTTCAAGGAGGAATCGACCGATACCATAAGGCGCTATTCGCTTACCTTAAGGTCGGGCGGCAAGGTCCGCGCGGTTTTAGGCGACACGGTGGATAAGCGCGAGGACGTTCCGTCCAGCCTCTCCGAGATTTCGCGGCGCAGATAAGGTATGGGTGGCGGCATGAGTCAAAACCGGCATAACGATTATTCCATCTTTGACCGCCCGGAGATACTGATGTATCTTTTCCACCCCCGGCCCGAAACCGGTTTCGGACCGGGAAACGGCTACAAGGAGATTTTTATCCCCGTGTCCGGGGGCGAGCGCATCGGCGGCCGTTTCTACGCGGCCGGAACCATGTCGCCGACGCTGTTGTTCTTCCACGGCAACGGGGAGATCGTCGAAGACTATCACGACCTTGGCCCCATTTACGCCCGCATGGGGCTCAATTTTATGCCGGTGGATTATCGCGGCTACGGAAGGTCCACCGGTACGCCAACCGTTTCGGCGATGATGAGCGACTGCCACGCGATATTCGAATTCGCGATCGAACATCTGGCGGCCGGGGGCCACAGCGGTCCGCTGATAGCCATGGGGCGCTCGCTCGGCAGCGCCTCGGCGATCGAACTGGCCTTTCATTATCCGGAGAGTATCGGCGGGCTTGTGGTGGAGAGCGGGTTCGCGCGGATAGTGCCGCTTCTTCGCCTGCTCGGCATCGACGCGAAGCGCTGCGGCATAACCGAGGAGGGTTCGTTCGACAACGGCCAAAAGATCGCGGCGTACGGGGGGCCGACCCTCATCATCCATGCCGAGAACGACCATATCATCCCCTTCGAGGACGGGCTTATGCTCCATTCGATGAGCGGCTCAGCGAACAAGCGATTGCTGAAAATCAAAAAGGCCGACCATAACACCGTGTTCCAATACGGACTCAAGGACTATATGGAGGCCGTCGCCCGGCTGGCCTCCGACGCCGCCAAGGCCTGACGGCGCCCGGCCACGGGCCCATGGCGCGTGCGGTGGAGGTTTTAAAGGCCTCCATGCCCCGGCGGAAGAAAATGATTGACGCTTGACCCTTTAAGGATTCTGCTTTGGTTTCATCCCCGCATGCATAGACGCGGCATGAACTAAAGGCCGGAGAAAATGGATCTAATACTTACGGGAATCGTGGAGGCCTTCCGCCTTCTTGTAACGCTGGACGACGAGATACTTCGCGTTACGCTTCTGTCGCTACAGATCTCGGGCAGCGCGACCCTCGTAAGCCTCGTGCTGGGAGTAAGCTCAGGCACCGCCATCGCTCTTTCCGAGTTTCCCGGCAAACGCCTTGTCGTGAGCGCCATAAACACCGGCATGGGGCTTCCGCCGGTGGTCGTTGGCCTCTTCGTCACGATATTCATATGGCGCAACGGGCCGTTCGGATTTCTCGGCATGCTGTACACCCCGTCGGCCATGGTGCTGGCGCAGGCCATCATCGCAACGCCCATCGTTACCGGCATAAGCTTTGCGGCCATTCAGCACCTTCCCGACAAGCTGAGGCTGCAGATTCTGTCTCTCGGGGCCACCAGAGCGCAGATGGTCTGGATGCTCATGCGCGAGGCGCGCCTTCCTATACTGGCGGCGGTGATGGCCGGTTTCGGGGGAGTGATCTCGGAGATAGGCGCCTCCATCATGGTGGGGGGGAATATCAAGGGGTACACAAGGGTGCTGACTACGGCCACGGTAATGGAGACCAGCCGGGGTAATTTCGATGTAGCCATCGCCCTGTCGATCATTCTGCTCATGCTTACCTTTACGATCAACTACATACTGACGTCCATCCAGCAGAGGGGCGGCCGGTGAAGCGCGGGGGCAAAACCGCCCTCACGGTAAACGGCCTGCTGGTTGAGGTTGGCGGGACGGTGATACTAAATGTACCCCGGCTCGCCCTTGCGCCCGGAGAGGTGCTGGCGATAATTGGGCCGAACGGGGCCGGTAAAACCACGCTGCTTACCTCGGTTTTGGGCATTCAGAGATATAAAAGCAAAGGGATCGTTACCCGGGGAGATCTGGCTTTTCCCGGCACGCCCCCGCACATCTATAGGCGCGGGTTCTCCATGGTCTTTCAGGATTCGCTGCTTTTCAACGCCTCGGTTTTCGACAACGTGGCCTCCGGCCTGAGGATTAGAGGTGTGGGGCGCTGGGAAGTGAAGAAGAGGGTCGACGAACAGCTCGAGCGCTTCGGTATAGCCGCGCTTGGCGAAAGAAGGGCCCTCTCGCTCTCCGGCGGCGAGGCCCAGCGTGTAAGCCTCGCGCGGGCCATGGCCACCTCTCCGGAGGTTCTGCTTCTGGACGAGCCCTTCGCGTCGCTGGATACCCCGACACGGGAATCCATCCTCGACGACCTGGAGAGGGCGCTCTCCGGATCGGGCACGGCGGTAATGCTTGTAACTCACGACCGGGTGGAGACGCTGCGCCTTGCCGACAGGGTCCTGGTGCTGGAAAAGGGAAAGATCCTGCAGGAGGGCGAGACTATCGATGTTCTCCGGCGGCCCGCCAGTGAATTTGTGGCGTCTTTCGCGGGCACCGAAACCGTCCTGGCCGGAAGGGTGGCGCGAAGCGGAGGCGGCATCGTCGTTGTCGCGGCCTCGGGCCTGGAGGTGGAGGCGGCCGGGGAGGCGAACAAGGGTCAGAGGGTGGCGCTCTGCATACGGCCGGAGAATATCGTCCTGGCCTCGGCGGGCAGGACGAAGACCAGCGCGCGCAATACATACCAGGGCAGGGTGGAGCGGCTTATGCCGATGGCGCATTATTACAAGGCCGTCATCGATTGCGGTTTTCCGCTGGTTGCCTACGTTACGCAGCAGTCCATGGATGAGATGGGCCTTCGCGAAGGGCTTCGCGTCCATGCCTCGTTCAAGGCGACCTCCGTGCATCTGATTAAAAAAGAGCATTAGGGCGATGATAGATCTCCACACCCATACGAGCGCCTCCGACGGCCTGCTTCGCCCGTCCCGGCTGGTGGAGCTGGCCGCCCGGCAGGGCGTACGGACGCTCGCCGTTACCGACCACGACACAATGGATGGTGTAGACGAGGCCCTTGCGAGCGCGGCGGAGCACGGCATAAGGCTTATCCCCGGAATCGAGTTCAGCGTGGAGTATCCCTCGGGCTCGTTTCATCTGGTGGGGCTTTTCGTGGACCACCTTTCCCCCGCCATCACCGCCGCGGTGGAGAGGCTGAAGGCCGTTCGGGAGAACAGAGGGGGACTAATAATCGCCGAGCTCGAAAATTCCGGGGTGAGCATTCCCCTGGAGGAGGTCGTCGCCGAGGCGGCGGGCGGCGCGCTCGGAAAACCGCACTTCGCGCGGGTGATGGTGCGCCGCGGTTACGCCGGCAGCGTGGAGGAGGTGTTCGAACGGTATCTTGTCGACGGCAGGCCCGGGGACGTGCCGAAGAAAAAAATTCCACCATCGGAGGCCATAGGCCTGGTGCTGGAGGCCGGCGGCCTTCCCATCCTGGCACACCCGTCCTCGCTCGGCCTGCCATCCTTCGAGGCCTTCGGGGAATTGCTCGATGAATTGCGGGCGATGGGCCTTGCAGGAATTGAGGCCTACGCGGCCCTGCACACGGAAGAGGAGGTCCGCCGCTACGAGGCGATTGCGCTCGGGCGCGGCCTCCTCGTCTCCGGCGGGAGCGATTTCCACGGGGAGGCGGGCGAACGGCCCGGTTATTACAGGATCGGCCTGCCCATACCGACCGGGCTTATCGACGAGATGGACCGGTTTCGCGGGGAGCGGACTTCCGGCCCGGCCTGAGGAGCGGCCCGGTTTCCGCCCAAATTATGGATAGAAGGGCAGCGCCGAAAGCCCCGCCGTCTCGTCGAAGCCCAGCATGAGGTTGGCGTTCTGAACGGCGTTTCCGGACTGGCCCTTGATTAGGTTGTCGATAACGGATGTTATGAACAGCTTTCCGGTGCGCTCGTCGACCATTGCGCGTATCTCGCAGCGGTTCGATCCGCGCACGTCGGTGGTGTTGGGCGAGCTGTCGGTGATGTAAACGAACGGCCTGCCCTTGTAGTACTCCCTGTACAGTGATTGCGCATCGGCCGTGGTCATGCCGGGCGCGCAGTCGGCGTAGATGGTGGTCAGTATGCCGCGGTTCAGCGGAACTATCTGCGGAACGAACAGTATGCGGTGCTGGTTTTCCGTGCGCGCGTTCAGAACGTTCTCCACCTCCACAATGTGCTGGTGTCGTCCCTCGCGGTAGGTATTGACGTTTTCGTACCGCTGTGGATAGAAGTTCGTCTCTCCCGGGTTTTTGCCCGCGCCGGAAACGCCGGTTTTCCCGTCGCAGATGATTGTCGGGCCCTCTATTATGCCCTTTTCCACCGCGGGCAGAAGCCCGAGTATCATCGATACCGCAAAGCAGCCAGGATTGCCGACGAGGCGGGCCGAGCGTATACGCTCCGCGTTGATCTCGGGCAGGCCGTACACGGCCTGTGTGAGCATGTCGGCCGCGGAGTGGGAGGTCTCCATCCCCTTGTTCGCCGCGTAGACCGTGTAGTCGGCCTCGTTCTCGAACCTGAAGTCGCCGCTGAAGTCGATGACGGGGACGGCGTGGCGGTTGAACTCCCTGATAAGGCTCATCCCCGCCCTGTCGGGGGTGGAAAAGAACGCGATGTCGATGTCCCCGTAATCGATGTTTTCGGGCGGTTCTACGAGCATATCGCAGTGTCCCCTGAGGTGGGGAAAGACCCTGCTTATCGGTGCGCCGGCGTCCTTTCTCGCGACGAGCTGTTTGATTTTGATTCCCGGATGACGGAGGAGTATCTCGATGAGGCCGAGCCCTCCGAAGCCGGTGGCCCCCACGATCAGCGCCTTTTTCATTTCAGCCTCTCACTACGATAGTGAACGCCATAATGGCGCCGCGCCCGAAATTTGTAAATAATTATCCTTGATGATGTTTATGTCCGGAACGCGGTTTACTTGTACACGCTGCCCATCGAGGAGACGGCCTTTTGAACGGCAGCGTCGTCCGGGTAGCGCATAAGTATATTGGTTAGGGCGTCATCGCGCAGAGCGGCCGTCCTGTTTAGGGCCGCCACAAGCTCCTTAAGCTCGAGAGGAAGATCTTCCGGGCGGAGCAGTTCCGGGTATTTCTTTTCAAGTTCCTCGTAGCGGGGTCCGAGTTTTTTCATGCGGCTTTCGAGTGAAGTGATCGATAGCGCGGCCGTCCGCGGGCAATCAGCCCGTTCGGCATCGGCGACAAACGTCTCACGGGCCTCGATCATTTCGCGTATGACGATCTTGATGTCCGCGTACTTGCCCGTGCCGCAGCCGCATTGGAGCATGAACGCCGCGATGCCAAGAAAACCGGTGAATAGTCGGTACATCCGGCACCTCCCTGTTGGTTTAAGACCACTGTATATATGCCGGGAAGCTCGTTGTCAAACAGAAATGGGCTCCTGGCGCGGAACGCTGAAAACCCCTAAATTTTCCAAGGTCCACCCGATTATCCTTGACAAACGAAGGGTCCCGTCGTTGCTATTCATTTTACTTGAATGTGTTTGTATTGAACACAATACCCGGTCTGTTGTTTTACCGGACGTTTTGGGAGGGTTCTTCCCATCGAGGGAGGGGCCCTCTCGACGCAAACGGGCTTTGGCGCGACGGCCGGTTTGTATCGACAAGGACCAGAGGAGGTACGCCGATGAAAAAGTACAATGTAGTAATCCTCGGGGCTACGGGAGCCGTGGGCATCGAATTCCGCAAGATACTGCTCGAGCGGAAATTCCCCATTGACAAAATCCGTTTCCTCGGATCCTCGACGGTCGGAAAACAGATCGATTTCGGCGGACGCACAGTGACGGTGGAGGCGGTCGGCGATGATTCGTTCAAGGGTTTCGATATCGCCCTGTTTTCCGCCGGCGCGTCGATAAGCAGGCAGGTCGCGCGACAGGCGGCCGAGGCTGGCTGTATAGTGGTGGACAACAGCTCGGCATGGCGGATGGAGCCGGACGTTCCGCTCGTGGTGCCCGAGGTAAATCCCGATGACGTGGATTGGAACAGGGGAATCATCGCCAATCCCAACTGCTCGACCATACAGATGGTGGTGGCGCTTAAGCCCATCCATGACCGCGCACGGATAAGGCGCGTCGTTGTGAATACCTACCAGGCCGTTTCCGGTACCGGGCTAAAGGCGATCGAAGAGCTCGATTTGCAGGTGAAGGACCTGGTGCAGGGCGGACAGGGGGCCCAGCGAAAGGTCTATCCGCATCGCATCGCGTTCAACTGCCTTCCGCATATCGACGTATTTCTTCCCAACGGGTACACCAGGGAAGAGATGAAGATGGTGAACGAAACCAGAAAGATACTGGGCGACGACTCTATTCGGGTGACTGCGACGACCGTCCGCGTGCCGGTTTATCACGGACATTCCGAAAGCGTCAATATAGAGACCGAGAAGAAGATCACGGCGGAGGAGGTCCGGGAGCTGCTTCGCGGCGCGCCCGGAGTGACCGTTGAGGACGATCCCTCGCGGAACATGTATCCCCTCGCCATAAACGCCGCCGGTAAAGACGACGTGTTTGTGGGCAGGATACGCGAGGACGAGTCCATCCCGAACGGTATCAATATGTGGGTGGTGTCGGACAATATACGCAAGGGCGCCGCGCTCAACACAGTGCAGATAGCGGAGCTCCTCATAAAAAAGGGACTGGTCAAGTAGACGGCGAGGGACTCACTCCGTTTCGGGATAGCGCTGCCGGATAGAGCGGATAAAGTCCAGATTCTCGAAAAAGACTTCGACAAGCTCCGGGTCGAACTTTCGGCCCGAGAGCTTTTTTATCTCATCGAGCACGGAATCCTCCTCCCAGGCCTCCTTGTAGACTCGGCGCGACGACAGCGCGTCGTAAACGTCGGCAAGGGCGACGATGCGTCCGTATAGTGGAATCTCCTCGCCTCGAAGCGGGGTCCCTTCGGGGTCGGGAAGGCAGGTGTTATCGTCCACCCTCCCCGGGTAACCGGTTCCATCCCAGTTCTCGTGGTGCGTAAGGGCCACCACCGCCGCGACCTCATCGAATTCCGACTGCCGGTCCCGGAAGAGCCTGGCGCCCAGGTAGGTGTGGCTCTTCATGATCTCGTATTCCTCGTCGGTGAATCTGGCGGGCTTTTTTAAAATGAGGTCCGAAATGGCCACCTTGCCCACGTCGTGAAGCATGGACGCCATTCGGAGTATATCGCGGTTACGGTCGATGGTTTCTCGGGGCACGCCGCGCCGCTGGGCCCAGCGCTCGTAAAGCTCGACCGAGTACGAAGCTACCCTGTTGACGTGCGCGCCGGTCTCCTTTGGGTCGCGCAGCTCGGCCATGCCGATCATGCGCAGCAGGAGGGCGCGGGTCATCTGCGCGCGCTGCAGCACCATTCCGGCGATACCGGCGAAATGCAGCACGTAGGGTTCGAGTCCGCTGTCGAACGGAATGAAGGCGCCCGAATCGTCCATGGCGTTTATGATCTGCAGAACGCCTATGATCACCTCGCGGCTCGTTTTGAGCGGCACGGTCAGCACCGAGGTGGTGCGGTAGCGGGATATTTTGTCGTAGTTAGAGTCGAAATGGTAAGGGGCTTCGGGCGGTATGACGTAGACGTCGGGGGTGTTGACTATCTCGCCGGTCGAGGCTACATAGCCCGCAAGCGACCGCTGATTGATGGGCAGCCTGAATGTCGTATAGATGAGCTTCTGTCCCTCGGGCAGCTTCCTCTGAAGGGTATCGTTCTGCGAATGGCTGAAAACGAGGTGGTCGCCGTCGCGGATGTAAATCGAGCCGGCATCGGCGTTCACTACTTTTCTCGCCTCGGACAATATCCGCTCGAGCAGGATGTCGAGGTCCCGGATGTCGTTGAGCTCCGAACCGATGCGGATGATGTCGTCCAGTCTGCCGGCGTCCCTGCCCATCGTACCCCCGTGTAATTTCCAGTTTCGGCCCCGAAAGCGGTCGGTGCGGGCTTTCGGAAAAACCTTGACCCCCGATACCACCGCGTTGAAGGCGTCAATGGAGCGCGGAGATTATTAGACTTGTTGCATAACTGGAAAGGAGAGCCCACTTTCCCCCGCCTACGGCGGGGGAAAGAGCGATCATTCCGGGTTTGGCAACAACTCTATTAAATTATCGGAAAAGCCATAAATGAAAATAAGCGGGCAGGGGGTGGAAATCAAGCAGGAGGAGGACTTTATCATAATTAAATGAATTTTTTCAGTATTTGACACGAAAATAATACTATACCGCGAAAACGATTCGTGTTACAGTTATGACGGTCAACGCGGCGCACGATTATCGAAGGGGCTCCAAGAGGCCGAATGAAGCTCGCACTGTGTTATTTCGATACCGCCGTCTCCAGGATGTTTGTGGAGAAAACGGATGAAAAAGGGGAAAAGACGGTACTGCTGTCTTCTCCATATAATTTCGTTTACCGCGACGAAATAGTCGCTAAAATAATCAACGTCGATGACCCCGAAGAGGCGAAACTTCAGATCGACGAGGGATACTCGTTCCATGTCGTTATGAAAAACCCCACCTTCAAGGCCGGAGAGGGTGTATATTACGACCAGTTTTCCTCCACGTACAAGGCGTCGGCCTATGGTTTCGTAATCCTGGACCGGAACACCCAGAGGATCCGGGTCATCACTCCCATCCAGATGTCAAAGGACAAGGTGCGCGCCTATTATGTAACCTTCCCGACGAAATTTCTAAAGCTCCCCTCCTATGCCGACATCGAACACACCCTTCAGGAGAAGAAGATACTAGCCATCATGGACAAGGAGGAGATCGAGGACCAACTCCTTAAAATCGATCTCAACGAGCCGAGGGTAAACCGCGTCATGGTGGCGAGGGGAAAGGAGCCGGTAACCGGCTATGACGAGTATTTTATCCCTCTCGTCAAGCTCGAGAAGAAGGCCGGAAAGGTGCTCGAAGACGGTCGGATCGATTTCAAGGAGATCGACTCCATCATAGAGATCAAGCGCGGCCAGGAGGTGCTGAGGAAGATCCCTGAGGTGAAACCCGTAGACGGCATGGATATATACGGCGAGAAGGTGGACGCCGATTTTGAGGCAAAGGAGGGGTACATCAAGGGGGAACATATCGTAGAGTCGATAGGGGACGCTTCGATATTCGTTTCCGATATTGACGGTTGCCTGAATGTGGAGGGAAAGAAGATTTCGGTCTCGCCGTTCGCCATCATCAAGGGAAACGTGGATTACGATTCGGGCAATGTCGACTTTAACGGTTCGGTGCACGTGCTCGGTTCGGTGCTGCCGGGTTTTTCCGTAAAGGCAAAGGGCGATATAATCGTGGACAAGAACGTGGACGACGCCTATCTCGAGGCGGATGGCGACGTTACGGTAAAGCACGGGATCTCCGGCAAGGGGTCCATGATTATAATCGCCGGCGGGAGGGTGCGTTCCAAGTACATATTGAACTCCACGGTGGAAGCGGTCAAGGAGATAGAGATCGAGGATTCCATAATCAACAGCAAGGTGTTTTCGAACGACCGCATCTCCGTAACGGCGCGCAACGGGAAGATAATAGGCGGTGAGATAATAGCGCGCCACGAAATAGTAGTGAACGTGGCGGGCGTGCCGAAGGAGAACGTCACCAGGCTTACCGTCGGCGAGAGCCTGTTCGTCGAAAGGGAGCTTATAGAGATCCGAAGGGAGATAGATTCGGTCAAAATTGTCGTCCAGGACATAATGCGCAAGATAAAGGCCAGCTTCGGGGAGGGGCTTTTCGAGGACCCCAAAAAGTTCCTTTCCATTCTGCCGCCTATCAAAAAGAAGAACTGCCTGCTGCTGCTCCAGGAGCTTACGGCCCATAACAGGGAGCTTGGCGAGATAAATAAAAAGCGCCAAGAGGTCGAGGCCAAGCTCAAGCTTGAGCGCGACCCGGTTGTCATAGTCACGGAAGAGGTGTTTCCCGGGACCGTGATAAGCATAAAGAAGCGCAAACGGCGCATCGATGAAAAGCTGGTCAACGTGAAGTTCTACGAGGATCCATCCGATCGGGAGATAAGATACACGGCGGCGGTGTAGGCTTGCCTTCGTAACTTTTTCGTCAGGCGAAAGTAAGCTTTTAAAACTCACCCCTAACCCCGCTTCGACAAGCTCAGCGCGGCGCCTCTATCTTTAAACGAAAGAGAGGGGGGATCGTAGCATGATCAATAAAAAATGGCAGAAGCACATTTAGAGACAATTTTATTAAGAGCCGCTACTGCCGGCAGGATATCGGATATCTCCAGAAAGCCTTATGTCTACCCCCCCTTCTCTTATTCGAAGAGAAGGGGGTCGGGGAGATGAGTTTAAAGAACTTCCTGGGACTTGGATTACTTTTCTCCGCAGCCGCCAACATCAAACCCTTTTTTTATGAATTTATTAATTTGACAAAACGGCGCTCTCCTGTAAGACGGAGCCCTGTCGTCTATATGGTCGAGGATGATGGGTTCGGATCAGGACCCCGCTTTGACCATTACCTTTTCGAGTCTGGAGGTCGCCATGGGAATGCCTGGGATCTGGGAACTGGTTTTCATCTTCCTTATCGTCCTGCTCGTTTTCGGCGCGGGTAAGATTCCAAAGATCGCGAAGGACGTGGGAAGCGGTATTCGCGAGTTCAAGAAATCCATATCCGGCGAAAACGAAAACGAGGACAAGAAAAAGTAAAAGCGAATGCTTAAACATCGCGATTACCTGCAAGAGGCGTTGAAGCGCGGTGCAGGCCGGGGAAATTCCGCATCCGGCACGCTCGAGTTTTACAGCGCCTTGTACGAGCATCAGGCAAAGCGCTTCGAGGCGTACAGATCCCTTCCGCTGGAAGGCGCCTGGGTTCGTCCGCTGGAGATGCCAGTCGTCGACGGGGCGCGCCTTTCATTTACGGAGGCGGAAGGCGCGGCCCTCTTCGAAGGGCTTAATCTTTTACTCGATGTGCTTTCGAGCTTTCATCCGGGGATGAACTTCGATCGTGTGCGGGCGGCATTCGCGGAAGGGGCCGGCGCCGTCGAAAGGACCGCCCGTGCCCTGCTAACAAGGGATTTCGACGCCATTTCTGCGTATGCGGGCGATTATCAGATTGGAGTGGAGGAGTACATCTTCATACTGGTCAATTGGTTCAAGCCCTACTTCGCCGCGCTTGCGGAAAAATATGGCCCGAAGATCGGGCAGGACGATTGGATGGAGCCGCGATGTCCGGTGTGCGGTTTTTACTCCGACATGGCCAGGATCGCCGGGACCGGGGACGGCAGGCGTTTTCTGCACTGTGCGCTTTGCGAATACGAGTGGCATTTCAAGCGGATCGCGTGTCCGATATGCGATAACGAAGACGCCGAAAAACTCGGCTATTTTACGGTGGCGGACGAAAGGGCGTACAGGGTCGATTACTGTGACGAATGCAGGGGATATATAAAGACGGTCCTTCCGGAGAGGCTGCGGATATCCGGCCCTTGCGATCTGACGGTGGAGAACATCCTCACCGTCGAAATCGACGCCGCCGCTATGGGGAAGGGGTATTCGAGGCCGTAATTTTTTTTGCCCCGTCGGTAGCATGAAATTGATATTTGTATTATCCGGCGCTGCTATTTGCGACGAAGGCGCATACGCCGCCGGCAGGGGGCGGTAAGCGGCGACCACGGACGATTAAGTCCGTTCAAAACGACAAGGTGGATACATGCATGACCGCATCGATATAAGCAATCTGCTTCTCGCCGTCGTCTTCAGCGCGCTGGGAATCGCGGTGCCGGTGCTGTTTCATGCGCTCGGCCTCGGTTCCGTATTCTTGCCCATGTACCTCCCTCTGGCCGTCGGCGCCTTTCTACTCAGTCGTTCGAACGCGCTTATGCTCGGCTTCTTTACGCCATTGTTTTCGGCCCTGCTAACCGGTATGCCGCCCTTCTACCCGCCGGTGGCCTTCATCATGATGATTCAACTGCCGGCATTTTGCTTCACCATATCGGCATTGTCCCATCGTTACACAAAGAGCGTAATTCCACCGCTCGTGGCGGCAGTTCTGATCGACAGGCTTTTATTAGCAGTGCTTTTCTATTTTATATATCCGTTATTTTCGATAGACGCGAGGATAATAACGCTCTACGATCTTGTAAAATCACTTCCGGGAATTGCGCTTATGTTCATCGTAACTCCACTTGCCGTGCCTCGGTGTGTGGCTCTGCTGAAAAAGCATTCACTGCAAATACTGGAACACGAGCGAGGTGAAAATCGTGAGTAATGATTCGCGCGCCGCGAAGGCGGACTATTTCCATGGCCTTGCGCCGGGCTGGGACGATAAGGTAGGAAATAACGACGAAAGACGCGAAAAACTCAGACGCGTATTCGATATGATAGACATACGCCCCGGCAACCGTGTACTCGACGTGGGATGCGGTAGTGGTGTGCTGTTCCCTTTTATAGAGGAAAAAATCGGGCCTGATGGCGGCATCCTCGCGCTGGACTCGGCACCCGGCATGATAGAGCGCGCGAGGGATCTACACCGGCAGTTTGGCAATATAGAATATATGGTGGATTTCATTGAAGACGCCGATCTTCCGGAAGGAGGTTTCGATGTCGCCATGTGCTATGCGGTGCTTCCCCACATGGACGACATCCCTCGATCCCTAAAGGCGCTTTTCCGTAGCCTTGTACAGGGGGGCCTGCTCTACATATTTCATCCGGACGATACCGACACGCTCAACAAATTCCATGCCGGCTTGAACGCTCCGGTGAAACACGATATGCTGCCGGAGGAAGACGCCATTCGCAAGCTTCTCGAGGATGCAGGTTTCATGGTGCTTCGCTATATCGACAAACCGGGCCTCAATTTTGTGGAATGCCGGAAGGGCTGATGGTTTCTGTCATTAAGCTTCTTCTCGTAATCGCCTCGGCCATTTCGCTGGCCGTAACCCCCGCAAAGCCCCTCACGTTCGTCTCGGCCATGCTTATGTTTTCGCTTATGGCGCTGCACACGGCCACAGGGCCAAAGCACCTGCTTGCACGCAACACGCTCGTTTTGCTCTTCGCATTTTTCTTTATGGCGATGGCGACCGTCTCCGCCTTCGTCAGAGGCGAAACGCCGTCCGTGGCGGTTCCGGTGTTAGGCGCGCGGATCCTGTTGATATTCAACGCGATATACTTAGGAGGCAGGTGGATAGGCCGCTTCGGAGCGCTCAGGCTGATTGACCTTGTCCCATCCGAACGCGTACGCCTGTTCCTTTTCCTGCTTGTCAAACAGGCCCACTCCCTCCTCGCAGTCAATCGTACCGTCATAGATGCGCTGCGCTCTCGCATCGACATGGACAGGCGCGGCAGGCGGGTGATAGCGCGGCATTATATTCAGAACATGCTTTACCGCGAGCTACGTTCCATCCGAAATATCCAGGCCGCCATGTACGTAAGGCTTGCGGACGGACTCAGCCTTTATCATCGCCCTGCCGTGTTCGGCCTTACGGACGCCCTTATAGCCGTAGCCGCGCTAAGCTGCGTTTTTGCCGCTATAGCGGGCCGCTGGTTTCTGCCGTGGATGATGTAGGGGAGGAAACATGAACAAGCCTCTGATTGTTAGAGACCTGATATACTCCTACCCCGACGGACGCGCAGCGCTCAATGGAGTCAACCTGGAACTGGAACAGGGCATGAGGCTGTGCTTAGCAGGACCGAACGGCAGCGGAAAGACCACGCTTTTTCTGAACATCGACGGGCTTCTTAACGGCAAAGGCCATATCGAGGTTATGGGAGTGGTGCGAAGCGCGAAGACCATATCTGGTATACGCAAAATGCTCGGCTTTCTCTTCAGCCAGGTCGAGCACCAATTCATAATGACAGACCTGTTGAATGATATTATCCTAAGCGTCGGAGACGAGGCACCGAGTATTGCCGAAAAAAAGAAAAAGGCGCTTGAGTGGCTGGAGCGCTTCGACCTGATGCGCTATGCCGACACAAATCCTCTGGAGCTTTCGGCCGGAGAGATGAAACGAGCCGCGCTCGCCGGGGTGCTTGCCCGCCGTCCGGAGCTTCTGCTCCTCGACGAGCCCCTCGGAGGGCTCGACCGTGAGAACGGCGAAAAGCTTACGGCAATCCTCCGCTCGCTTTCAACTACCATGCTTATCGCAACCCACCGGCGCTTTATGGTGGAAGAGGTCGCAACGCACGTAGCCGTTATGGAGGAGGGGAAGATTACGGGATTTTACGAAAAGAAGAAGGCGTTGAAGATGAGGAACATTCAAGATCTGTTGTTCTGATAAGAAAACCTTCCGCGGGAACAACAAAGGTGCCTTACCACAATCGAATTCCTGATGCATTTCATACGTTCAATCCGCAGTGTCTGCAGTAGCACAGCAACGGCATGAGGGGAAAAGAGCGGAGAAGCCGAGGACTGTCCGAGTTTTCCCCGCGTTGTTCAAGTTCCGCAGGCTTCGGAGCCTTTTCCCCTCATGCCGTATATTAGACATGGTTTATCCAGTCAGCTACAGGGTAGCCGAAAGGCCTCCCATAACCGTGAAACCGGGCATTGGGTATTCCCAGAATGTTTCATATTTCTTGTTCGTGATGTTGTTGAAATTTACGAATGCCCGATACCGTTCCATGAAGGTGTAAGCGAGTTTTCCGTTGAGTACAAGATAGTTAGACAGCTTATTATCGCCTTTAGTATCGTCGTAAATATCGTAGACGTATTCGCCGTCGAGCCCTGCGTAGAGGCCGAAGTCCTCAAAGGATATTCCTGCAAGTACCTTGTGCTTGGGCACATAGGCCAATTTTACTTTGCGGTACTCGTTGTCAATATAGGAGTATCCGGCGCGTAGCCCTACCGTGTTCATGAGAGTATACTTAGCAGTCGCTTCTAGTCCGTTGTACTTGAACTTGTCGGCATTTTTCCATCCTGGACTGTCTTTGACTATTTTATCTTTGGCATCTATATGATACCCTGTGACATCGAACGCGAGATCCTTTATCGGGGTGAGCTCTATACCCGCGTCGTAGGACATGAAGACTTCAGGGTCGAGGTTCTCGTTCGGTTTTTCTGCGGGAAACATCTTGATATAGAGATGTCTCAGATTTGGAAGGCTGAATCCTTTCGCGACGCTGCTGTGGATTTTATAATATTCGGTCGGGTTGACGATAAGGCCTCCCTGCCATGAAGTGAAGCCGCCAAACTTCGAATCGTCCGTATAGCGAGCTCCGCCAGAGAGTGTAAAAGTGTCTATAAATCGCTGCTCTACCATTCCGAAGACGGAGGCATTGGTTAGGTATTTATTTTTGACGTTATAGGTGTCAGTCACAAGGTTTTTCGACGTGCCTCCCCACTTCCGCACGTCTGCACCTGCCGTAATCTTGTTACCCTTGAAAAATTTTGCAGACTCGACAATGCGCGCTCCGTAGAGATTATCGTCGTGCTCATAGGAATCGGTTTTAGTAGGATATTGTTCGGCTTCGTGATGGCCGTTGTTATAGAAGAGGTGGATCATCCCTTCAAGTTTGTCATAGGTATTGAGAACGTTCAAGGATGCGCCTTTGCGGAGTATATCAAAGTACTCCAATTTATCGGTAGGTTTATCCTTGGGGCCGGGATCGTAAATATTCTGTTTCATCATAAAGGCGTTCAAACCGGCATACCAGTTGCTTCCTAATTCAAAGCCGAAACGGGCAGTGGCATTGTGATTCATGAATTCTGAGTGAAGCTTTTTACCATTTGGCGCGGTCTGCTTCCGATGGCCGTCGGTATACTGAAAGTTGTATGAGACGCCGTAATCGAAGATACCCATCTTGCCCTGGTGCATTACGTAATCGTCGGTTGAGTTATAGCTTCCATAGGATCCTGAAATCTCGGTTGAATAGCCGTCATACTCCTGGCGCTTCGTGATGACGTTAACGACTCCTCCGAGTGCTGTCGAGCCGTAGAGCACCGGTTGAGGGCCATGAAGTACCTCGACTCGGTCGATGTTCTTCATGGTAAAAACGTCGGCTATGGGGTGATTCATAATCGACGTAGTGGTGTCGAGCCCGTTTATTAGAATCGGCACGCCCGTGGTAGGGCCCCAATCCGACTTGCCCACGCCGCGAATTGATATGACTGCGGAGCCGCTTGAGGCGACGCCGAAGCCCATCACCCGGTTGTTTCCGGTGTAGAAGCTCGGAACATTCTGGTTTATGACATTGATGAGGTCGGTTTTGGTGGAGTTTTTCACCTCTTTGTCGGTGATGATCGAGACGACGCCCGCCTGTTCCTTTTTGTCCTTTACGATGATCTCTTTGGAAATGAAGACCTTTTCTTCGGGCCTCCCGGTTTCATCGCTACCGGCGCCGGGAGCCTCCTCCTGGGCCTGCAGGGCCGCGGCGAAGACGAGCGGGACGAGTGCGCGCAGCAAGTGTTTCATGATAAGCCGCCTCCATAAATGGTGAAGTGGTCGGCCGGTGCGGTGCGCGAAACCAGCGGCGCGGATCGGCCCGAATGGAACCGATCAGGATGCCGCAGATAAAATTTCCGACAACACCAGCCAAAATGTTAATAACACGAATAAGAATATAGTGGCACATGTCAACTAATAATTTAATATTTTTATACATTGGCCGTGGACGCAGAAATTGGAAATGCCAGGATTCCCGGCGGAAATCGCGGGCGTGCGCGGCCTGGCGAGTGTGGCGCGCAGGCCTTGTTCGGTTCTCCGGAAATAATTCCCCGCCGGGCGAAAAAGTGGTTGTAAAGCCCTTCGTTCGTATAGTATGCAAATAGCCTTAAAATGGGCGGCTTCGAAGACAATCGAAATGGAAAAAGCGTTTATCAAAAACCTCACCATTGGGGCGGCCGAGGAACTGTTCGAGTCGATGGGCGAAAAACCCTATAGGGCCAGGCAGCTCTTCAACTGGCTGTTCGAGAAAAACGCGGCTTCCTTCGACGATATGAGCAATTTCTCGAAGGAGCTTAGAGGAGCCCTGGACGATCGTTTCGAGCTGACGGCGCTCGCGCTCGAGGACCGCGTGCTTTCGAAGCTCGACGGCACCGAGAAGTTCCTTTTCAGAACCCGGGACGGGCACTTTATCGAATCGGTCCTCATACGCAGGGACGGCACCGACGAGGGAAGGCTTACCGTGTGCGTCTCGTCTCAGGTAGGCTGCCCCATGGGCTGCGGCTTCTGCCAGACCGGCCGGATCGGCTTCAGGCGAAATCTCGAGCCTGCCGAGATTCTCGACCAGCTCTGCCTGGTGAGAAGGCTCTCGGGCGTGCGCAACAACAACGTCGTTTTTATGGGGATGGGCGAGCCCTTCCTGAACTACGAAAACGTCATAACCGCGGCCGACATCATGAATTACAGCTATGGCTTCCACCTATCGGTAAGGAAAATCACCATCTCCACCTGCGGCATCCTCCCGGCGATAGAGCGCTTCATCGACGAAAAGAGGCCGTACAACCTCGCCATATCGCTAAACGATACCGATCCGGTAAAGCGGGCCCGCTACATGCCGGTCGAAAAAAAATATCCGATAGAGACCGTGGCGTCCCTGCTCGAAAAAAAGTTTCCGGTGTCGAGAAACAGGCTCACCCTCGAGTACATCATGCGCAGGGACAATATATCGCCCGAAGACGCGCGACGCATGAAAAGGATGTTCAGGCACGGCTGGATAAAGCTCAATCTCATCCCGCTCAACCGGGGAGACCACGGGATGGATCTTCCAACCGACGAGGAGATGGACAGATTCATCAAAGACCTCGAGGTGATGAACGTGCCGGTCTCGGTGCGTAAAAGCTCGGGGAAGGACATAGACGGCGCCTGCGGACAGCTCTCCGGCAGGCGGTATCATGCGGCGGGCCGGACGCACCGCGGAGGCCGGGCATGAGCGGACCGTTGGAGCTACAGGAGCCGGCATGAGACGATTTTTGGACGCCTCGCGCGAAGCGGTCGGGTGGATTTTCGACCACAAGATGCTCGTCTTTGTTTATCTACCTCTGCTCGCGATCTTCATGCTGGCCGCGTACACGGGATTCGTTTATCTGGGCTGGCAGCGCGACCGCGAGGCTGTGCTCGACAGGCTCTTTAAATACAAGCGCCTTATAGACCACACCGAGGAGCTGCGCGAGGGATACGCCTACCGCTCCGCCGACATAGACCTCGGCGCCAAGGCAGTGGACATCCCCACCAGAATTTACGATCGCAATGAAGAAATTATCGGTGAATTCTTCGAGCAGAAGCGCGAGATCGTACCGTACTCGTACATTCCCCGCATGCTCGTAAACGCGGTGTTGGCGAGCGAGGACAGGGATTTCTACAAACACCGGGGGATAAGCTATCAGGGAATACTTCGCGCAATGGCGATGAATCTCGTTCACCTGAGGGTGGTGCAGGGTGGGAGCACCATCACCCAGCAGCTCGCCAAGGTGCTCTTTACCGACATGGAGCGCAGCCTTCGCAGGAAGATCTACGAGGCCTTCTGCGCGACCGAGATAGAGAAAAGCTACGACAAGCAGGACATCTTGTCCATGTATCTCAATCTCATCTATTTCGGAAACGGCGCCTACGGCGTGGAATCCACGGCCAAGATGTTCTTTGGGGCGTCCGTTCGCGAGCTTAACGAAACCGAGTGCGCAATGATCGTCGGGGTGATATCGAATCCTCTGTATTATTCGCCGATATCGAACCTCGACAATTCGATCAACAAGACCAGGCGCATAATGAAATCGCTCGTAGACGCCGGCTACATGAAACAGAAGGCGGCGGACTGGCAGTTCCAGCGTTTTCTAAGTAAATGGGACGTCGTCTTCGACGGGGAGCACAGGGCCGTTTCGTCGCTCATCGGCAGTTTTATCATGAGCACCTACCGGGTCAACAGGGCCCCCATGTTCAACGAGCTCATACGCAGGGAGCTTTCGTCGAAGTTCGGCGAGGACGTCGTAAAAAAGGGCGGACTATCGGTGTACACGACAATCGACGCGGCCCGCCAGGACATCGCCCGGAGGGCATTGCAGGAGGGCGTTCTCTCACAGCGCGAATACCATATAAGGCGGGCCGAAAAAATGAGGGACCCCAAAAAGGCCGAGGCCGAACGGGCGAACGCGGGCAGCATAGAGGGGGCGCTGGTCTCGCTCGATCCGGCCACGGGCGAGGTCCTGGCGCACGTGGGGGGCTACAGTTTTTCCAGTCAGAACCAGATGGACCACGTAACGCAGATACGTCGTCAGCCTGGCTCCTCGTTCAAGCCGATCGTATACGCGGCCGCCATAGAGGCGCGCGATATCACCCCCTCGACCATCATTGTGGACGAAAAAACGATCTTCGGCCGGAACTACGCGCCACGAAATTACGACGGTAAATACCTCGGCCCTGTAACGGCCCGCGACGCGCTCGCAAAATCCATCAATATCGTTGCCGTTAAGGTTATCGAAAAAACAGGTTACGGCCACCTGTTCCGCATTTTGAAACAGGGGCTCGATCTCTCCGAGGGCGAGCTCTCCGAGCGTTTCGGCAAGACTCCCTCCATGGCTCTCGGAACCTATGAGCTTTCGCCACTGGAAAACTGCACGCTCCATGCCCTCCTAATAAACGGCGGGCGGTATATACGCCCTTACGGCGTGCGCTACGTAAAGGATTACAATGGGAACATTGTATGGAACAACGAGGAGGAGATCAATTCCGCCGTGATGGAAAGGCGGAACAGGATGGGGAATATCATTGACCCCGCGGCCTGCGCCGTTACCGTGTCCATGCTAAAGGGCGTCTTCGAGGAGGGGGGGACGGCGGCCCACGTGATGAAACTTAGGAAATTCGCCTTTCCCGTCTCGGGGAAAACCGGAACCAGCTCCAATTACAGCGACGCCTGGTTTGTTGGCTATACGTCCGACATGGTTACCGCGGTATGGGTGGGCAATAAAAAGGGGGCCATCTCACTCGGCGAGGGACGGGCCGGAGGCGTTCTGTCCGCCGGAATCTGGGGCGCGTATGCCGCGGGCGTTTACCGCGAGTTCCGGCCCGGGGACTTCGCCGTACCCGAGGACGGTGTAACACGGCAGACAATATGCCTGGACTCGGGGCTGGTGCCCCGCGAACCCGGCCTGTGCCCCAGGGTGGCCGTTGACCAACTTTTTATATCCGGCACCGAACCGGGGGAATACTGCAAGCTCCATACCAGATCCGCGGAAGAGGAAAGACAATGACCGGAGGAGGGAAGAGTCCCATGATTATTCGAGGCCTGTTTCGGCTTTGCATGCTGTTTCTCGTGGCCCTTAATCTCTCGTTTCAGTGGCCCGTAGACAACGGGCGGATTACGTCGGTGTTCGGCGAGTCGCGCGTCGACCATTTCCACGACGGGGTGGATATGGTTTGCCCGGACGGCAGGATCTATCCCCTGGAGGAGGGCGAGCTCGTATACCTCTGGGACCGCTCGCTCTTTCCGCTCGATGCCTATCCAGGGGGCGGCAATTACCGGGTGTTGAAGCATGAGGGCGAACTGTACACCCTGTATCTGCACCTACAGGACGGGCCGGCATTCAAGGAGGCCTATGGCAGAAGGGACCAGCTTGGAGTAATAGGTAACACCGGGCGTTCGTACGGGGGACATCTTCATTTTTCCGCACTCAACCGCGCGGAGAGGATATCGCTGAATCCGCTTAAAATGCTTCCGCCTTTTCCGGACTCTGTCCCTCCGGTCGTGGGCGGGGTTTACGTGAGGATTGGAGGCCGGTATTCGGCCATACGGAACGGGGCAACGGTCAGGCTGACCCGCCATTACCCTCTTTTGATAGAAATAACCGATTCAGCGGGCGGCAGGGAGAGGCTCGGCGTTCACACCCTCTCGGTTCAATTCAACGGCCGCGGGGTGAAGGAAATAAATTTCGCCACCCTGGAATACTCAAAAAATGGATTGACAATTACAGGAAATAAATTTCATGATCTATTCGATGAGAAGGGCTACTACCGGATAGGTGACATCTCCTACATCGATGGGGAAAATTCCCTTAAAATCGTCGCCGGCGACTTCGCCGGAAACGAAACCGTGCAAGAAATGTCGTTCAACGTAAGCCTCGATATCAGGCGGTAGCGGAAAAGCGCCCGTATACGGCTGTGGTTCGGGATCGCCGCGTGGAGGACGTTTGGTGGAAAACATCATCCCTTATCTCAGAAGGAAAAAGAACATAAAGCAATACGACATGGCCAGGGCCCTTAAGGTTTCCCCGTCGTATCTGTGCAAAATTGAGAAGGGCATACAGGAGCCTACGGACAAGTTCAAGCAGGCGTGCGCCCGCTTTCTGAATTCCCCGGTGTCTGTGGTCTTTCCGCAAAACGTCGATCGCGAGAAAATGAAGAATATCAACCGGGGCTTCAAGAACAAGCTGTGGAGCGTTCGAAAGGAAAAGCGCATAAAGCAGTACGAGCTCGCCCGGCAACTGCGCTGCTCCCCGTCGTACCTTTCCAAGGTCGAAAAGGGCCTTCAGGAGCCCACGCGCCAGTTTAAAACCATGTGCGCGAAGATTTTAAAGACCCGCGAATCGGAGCTCTTTTCATGACGCTCGCCCCGGGACCGGCTTTCCGATGCGCGGCGTTATTCCCGGTTGAACAGTTAGTCTCCGTATGCTGACAAACGTTTTTGTCCTTCTTGCATTGCTCTTCTTCTCCGCGTTCTTCTCCGGTTCGGAGGTCGCGCTGTTCTCCTTGAGTAAATCCGAACTGCTTCGCCTTTCCTCGTCCTCGCGCAAGCTCGAAAAAACGATCGCCGCGCTGATGGTCGAGCCCAGGAAGATACTGGTCACCATTCTCATAGGCAACCTGCTCGCCAATCTGCTGCTGCCGGCTTTTACCACGAGGATTCTTCTGGAGGTCTTTCCCCGTTACGGACATTTTATGGCCATTGCAATTGTAACGCCATTGATCATAATCCTCTGCGACATCACCCCGAAAACCATAACACGCAGCGACCCCGAGGGCTTTTCGAGGAGGGTGGCAAGGCTTCTACAGGTGTTTCACCGCCTGTTCATGCCGTTTCGGGAGGCGCTTCTCGCCGTGAATAACGCGATTATAGCGCTCTTCGGCCTGGACCAGCGGAAAGAGGACGTCATCACCGAGGACGAGCTCGATATGGCGGTAAAAATGGGCGAAAAGGACGGCATTATCGGAAAGGAGGAGGGGGCTTTTATAAAAAATGTCCTGCGGTTTTCCAAGAAGGAGGCGCAGAACATAATGATCCCCCGCAACCAGGCGGTCTTTATTCCGTACGGTTCGAGCATAGAGGATGCCGCGTCCGTATTCAGGACGAGGGGGCTGGTGCGGGCGCTCGTCTACCGCAAGGATTTTGACGATGTCGTCGGCGTACTCGATTCCAGGAGGCTCGTTCCGTATCTGTACGGATATAAAAAGGCGCGAAACATTAACAGGCTCCTGTTTTCCATCTATCATTATCCGGCCACAAAGGAGCTCGGCGATCTACTTGTCGATTTCCTGGCGAACAAACTGCAGATAGCTGTGGTGATCGACGAGTACGGCGGGACGGCCGGCGTGGTGACGCTGTCGGGGATTCTCTCCGAGCTTCTGGGCGTGGATTTCGCCATGTTTCAGGAGGGCTACAAGCCTGCGATCAGGAAGACCGGGGGTAATTCATCGATTGTTTCCGGGGAGATGCAGATCGACGACTTCAATTTAACTTTCAACGAAAACCTCGCGAGCAAGGAATCCGAAACGATCGGCGGATACATCATCGAGCGTCTCGGATATTTCCCGGCGAAGGACGAGTTCATCGAAACCGGAAAGTACGTCCTGCGCGTGCGCAGGGTCGAAAAGAAGCGCATCCACAGTATCGAGGTCCTTACCGGAGGCGGGCGATGATCCTGGCCGGATACATCGCCTATCAGGCTGCCATACTCGTTTTCATGGCCCTTACATTCGCGTTTTCGGCGATGGAGACGGCCATAATCTCGTCCGATCCGATTCGGCTACGCTCCCTTTCGGAGAAGGGCAGCGGGGGCGCCACGCGGGCGCTTTCGATCCTCGACGGTGTCGAGGATTCCATGGGCATGCTTCAAATCGTCATCAACATCATCGAAATTTCCGCCTCCGCCTTTCTCGCCTATATAGCGACCAGGGCGTTCATGCTCGAAGAAAGCGCGCTCTTCCTGGTTACCATCGCCCAGACCGTCATCTTCCTTACATTCTGCGAGATACTCCCCAAGGTCATATCGCGCGCGAACCCCGAGCGATTTCTCATGCTGTTCTCCTGGCCCATAGCGGCGCTTACCTTCATTTTCCGGCCGATAACACGCTTTTCGCTGTATCTCTCGGCGCGAATAAAATCGCTACTTAACCTCGAGAGCGGCAGATACTCGTTTGTAAGCTCCCGCGACGATATCGGCCTTCTCTTCAAACTGGGTATGGCGCATGGAGTGATAGATGCCGATCATCACGATTACATCACCGAAATCCTATCCTTCAACAGGGTGACGGCATACGAGGTGATGACGCCGCTTATCGATGTAGTTTCCATCCCGAGGAAAAAAGGCATACGCCAGGTTGTCCGCCTTATCGGAGAGACGAGGTTCTCGCGGATACCGGTGTACGAGGACAGGGTGGACAATATAGTGGGATACATTTACTACCGCGACCTGCTTATGGATGCCGGGGTTCGGTCCATCGACCAGGTGCTCAAGGAACCGCACTTCGTTCCATCGACAAAGAAGATACACGAGCTCTTTCATGACATGAGGGAGACGGGTCTTACCATGGTCTTCGTGGTCAACGAGTTCGGCGCGGTCGAGGGACTGGTGACGCGCGAGGACATAGCCGAGGAGATCGTCGGAGAGATACAGACGCGGGATCATCCGGCGGAGCAGCTTATTAGCGTGGCCGGGAGGAACAGATACCTGCTGAGCGGCAATCTGGATATAGATTTTTTCCGGAGGCGATTCGCGATACCGGTCGAAAAAAAGGGGTTCGAGACGCTCGCCGGGTTCGTAACGGCGGAGATGGGCAGGATACCCAGGAAGGGCGAGCGGCTGGTTTTCGGCCGCCACACCCTCATCGTCGAGGAGGCGACCGACAGATCGGTCGAAAAGCTGGTCCTGCTCACGCCTGACCGCGGAGGCCGCAGGCGGGAACGGGACGGGGGTTGAGCCGGTTCAGACCGAAAGCATGGGGCCGAGGTCCGGCAGTCCGCCGAGCACATGGACGTGCAGGTGCCAGATAACCTGGCCGCCGGCCTTGCCGTTATTGATGATCACCCTGTAGCCGTCGGCTTCGAGTCCGGTGGAACGCGCGATTTCCTTTACAGCGAGGAAAAGGTCGGCCATTATGGGGGCGTTCGAATGGTCGAGTTCGTCTATATTTCGGATATGCGTTTTATGGACCACAAGAACATGCACGGGGGCGCAGGGGTTTATATCCTCGAATGCGTAAACGCGCTCGTTTTCGTAGATCTTTTTGGAGGGCACCTCGCCCTTTATTATATTGCAGAACAGGCATCCCATCGAGCGGCCTCCTGTTTCAAATGGTGATGGAAATTAGCATCGGGGGCGGGCACGGTCAAGCATTATTATGACGCGGAGACGGCCTTCAATAATGAGAAGAATCGACGATATCGGACTGATCCTGTATCCGGAAACGGAAAGCGAAAACCCGCTTGTCCGCCGGTTTCTGTCTCTGCCGGGGAAACGCCATTCACATTATGCCTCGGAGGAGGGTCTCTCCGGCCTTATCGACGAGGCCCGGGGCGGGGGGCTCGCCTCCAAGCAGGTGCTGATCCTCAAGGAGTTCAGGGGGCGTTTCTTCCAGCTTTGCCCCGGATCTCCCAACATGATCTGCTGCCGCTATCTTCTGCTCAATACCGGGTTCAACTGCCTGTACGACTGCGTCTACTGCTATCTGAATTCGTACCTCAACTCCTTCGGCATTGTCCAGTTTACAAATGTGTTCAGGGTGCTGGATGAGATAAGCCGCTTCCATGCCGCGAGCGACCATAACCGGGTTTACCGCGTGGGGACCGGCGAATTTACCGACTCGCTCATGATGGATGAGATTGTGGGTCTTGGCCCGGCCATAATCGAACATACCTCCGGGATGGCCAACATTATGTTGGAGCTAAAGACCAAATCCGACAATATCGGCCATCTGCTCGAAATCGACCGCAGGGGAAACACGGTGCTGGCCTGGAGCCTCAACACGCCGGGCAATATCGAGCGCTATGAGAAGGATTCGGCCACCCTGGAGGCCCGCCTTGGCGCGGCGTCGAGGGCCGCCGGGGCCGGGTACTTCGTGGCCTTCCATTTCGATCCGGTCATTCCATACCCCGGGTGGGAGGACGAGTATGTTTCGCTCGTAGACGCGCTGTATGATGCCGTTCCTGCGGAGAGGATCGTCTGGATATCGATGGGGGGGTTTAGGTACGCGCCCGGGTTTCGGGACGCGGTACGGACAAGGTTTCCCGGGGAGGACCTAACGCTTGCGGAGATGTTTCCCGGCAGGGACGGCAAACTCCGTTATTTCAGGCCGGAACGGCGGCGCATCTATACCCTGCTGTCGGACCGGATCCGATCGAAGGAAGGCCGGCCGTTCGTCTATCTGTGCATGGAGGATTCCGATATGTGGAGGGACGTCTTCGGCGATTCGTACTCATCGTCGATGGAACTGGAGCTTTGCTTGAGCGATTATCTCAGGCGCAATTTTCTGCATGGCCCGCGTTGATGCGCCCCCGGACCCATCGAAATATGCCCGGCCTCCACCATAAAAGAATTGACCTCGGAGGGAAATGGTATATAGCTTTATCGGGCCAGCCCATATTTTAAACGATGCGGCCGATAGTTGACCGGCGCCAACTGGAGAGTTTGCTTTGGAAGAACGTGAATACAGGGAGGCGCAGCGCGAACTCAACGAGCTCGCCGTCAAGACGGACGAATTGTACGCCTCGGTCAATGTCGCCGCGCTCAAGGAAAGGCTGAAGGAACTGGAACAAAAGGCCTGTTCGGAGGATATCTGGAAGGACATGGAACAAGGCGCGGCCGTAAACCAGGAGATCAGCCGGCTTAAAAAAAAGATCGAGCCATGGGACAAATTGAAGTCTTCAATAGCGGAGGCGCGCGATCTGATGGCCATGGCCCTTGGCGAATCCGACAGGGACGTGCTCGATGAGGTCGTGACGAACATTCCGCGGCTTTCGAGTCGTTTCGACGAGCTCGAAACGCTCGAGCTTCTCTCCGGGGAGGACGACCAGAAGAACGCGTTTATCACTATACATCCCGGGGCCGGGGGCACGGAATCCCAGGACTGGGCGAGCATGCTGTTCCGTATGTACGTGCGCTGGGCCGAGAACAACGACTACGAATTGGAGGTCATCGATTACACGCCGGGCGAGGAGGCCGGAATAAAGAGCGGGACAGCCCTGGTAAAGGGCGATTACGCCTACGGTTTGCTGAAATGCGAGAGGGGCATTCACCGGCTGGTGAGGATTTCACCATTCGACTCCAACAGGCGCAGGCATACCTCGTTCGCCTCGATGGAGGTCGTGCCGGAGCTTGCCGAGGATATCGACTTGGGGATCGCCGATTCGGAATTGCGAATAGACACCTATCGGGCGTCGGGAGCAGGCGGGCAGCACGTCAACCGGACCGACTCCGCGGTGCGCATAACGCACCTGCCCACGGGAATCGTCGTGCAGTGCCAGAACGAGAGGTCCCAGCACAAGAACAAGGCCTCGGCAATGAAGGTCCTTCGCTCAAAGCTCTATGAGCTAAGGCGTAAGGAGATGGAGGAGAAGAAGCTTGAAAAGATAGGCGAGAAAAAGGACATATCCTGGGGAAACCAGATCCGCTCATATGTTTTCCAGCCCTACACCCTGGTAAAGGACCATCGCACCGGAGAGGAGATGGGCAGCATAGAGAATGTTATGGAGGGCGATATCAACGCTTTTATATATCGCTATCTGAAAACGATCAGAAGAAATGTGTAGATGAAGGTATCGGTCGAACAGTTAAAGGTGCTATGGAGGAAGTACAACCCGGATTTCCTTCGCTGCGCCTATTTTTCGGCTTTCACCCTTAACAGGCGCACCTTCCACGCGGATGATGAGATACAGCCGGGGGATCTGGAATTTTTCGACAAGAACGGCCTCGAAACCGTGGAGATCAATTATTCGGAAAGCTTCTACAACCTCCTTGCGACGGAATTCCCCCTGGATTTCAGAAGGCCGTATGGGTGCATGGATTTTTTAAATGTCGACCGGCACCTCGATATACTCAACAACATCAACAAACAGAGCAGGCGGAAGCGCTTTTTTTTCATCGTGGGCGACGTTTATTCGACCGACCAGGTTTCCGGCAGGCGCACGATCCTTTTCGGGCATAATGACATGCTGGATTACCGTATCTGGAACGAAAAGAAGCGGCAGATCGGGAAGGAGCAGATGTTCAATTACCGGGGATCTGAAAACGGCATCATCATTTTCGTAAATATGAAACCGGACGCGGAGACAAGCTATGTCGAGAGATTCAAAAAGAATACCGATCTCGTAACCTCCATAGTGACCAGAAAAAAAGACAGCAGGGTGGAGATATCCCCCGATTTCATTCCGTCCGAGGATACGATCTCAGTAAACGATCCCGACAACCTCCTGGACGTTTATATTAAGTCAAACGCGAGACTCATAATTATAGGAGAGACGATAACCGAGCAGTATAAAAGATCGTTGCTTCAGGTCAAGCAGTATGATAAGTTTGTCCGCATGATGGTGGTTCCCCACATCGATCCCGGGGAGATCGACCATTTTCTTTTGCAGGTAAAGCTGGTATATAATTCCAACCGCTGGTCGATATAAACTTTAAAGGGGGAGGCCCTGAAAAAAAATCCCAAGAAGTCCATACTAAAGTATTTTCAGCCCATCGATATAAAGGACGTACTTCAAAGCGACATCAGCTCGATGGACATCGATGGAAGCTTTGGCTACTTCGCGCGCATGCCGCGGAAGGACCCACTTTTTCTCAATATGTATAATGAGGCGAAGCTCCTCGAAATAATGAAAAGGGTGGGCCTGATAAGCCACCTTAAAACCCGCGGCTTCCACGACCCCATAATAGACATCGACCAGGACGATACCCTAATTCATTATCTCAGGCTCTACAACGGAGAGAAGGCCCCCGAAAATCTGCTTATTGACCTCAGGCTCTCAGATTCGCGCTTCGCGCCGGACAAAAGTTTTTTCGACGAAGGCCAGAACCTGGTCACACTGGACATGATAGTCATAGAATGGTTGTCGATCCAGAACCCTAAGGCGGCGTTCAGCGCGGACAGGCCCCAGTTGCCCGGCCAGACGAAGCCGGGGCTCGGATGCCTGCGCTATCTGATGAAAATGATGTACCTGGTGGCCGAGGGGGTGATTAAGGACGGCTTTATGGACGTGCCGGACCACATGCACGGCGCCGTGATGTATTCAAGGAACTTCAAGTTCTTCAATCCTGCGCACGAGGGGGTCCTGCGCGCAATCCTGCGTGACGCAAAGGGGCATTCCCTCGGAGATATATCATGGGGAATGATAACGGGCTCCATCATCGACACCGGGACCGGCCAGCCGCAGGTTTACGATCCCTCCGAGCAGATATTTCCGGTGTCCAGGCGCCTGAAGAAGTATTTCGCGTCGAAGCGGTATGCAAAAAAGTTCAACGAAGTGTATAAAAAAAAGAAATACCTGTTCGAGTATGACAGGATGTTAAGGATGCGCGAAGAGATAATGAGAACCAAAAAACCGGAGGACCTTTAAAACCGGGACTATTAGGGCTGGGACACCGGCTTCACTTTTCGAAGCCGGGAGAGCGCTTCGGCGTCGGCCAGTATGCTTGACGACAGACCCTCCATGCCTTTGACCAGTTCGTCGTTTACTTCAACAAGGTTAGCGATTTCGTCTCCGATGCGGGCCCGTATGCGCAGCAGCTCGGACGCTCCCGTGTGTCCGGGTGCGCGTAGCAGCTTTTCGACCCCGATACGATCGGTCCCGGCAATGGCGGCCATGCGGTCCATCGCCGCGCCGATGTCGAAATCGAGGGTGTCGATGAGTTCAATCAGGGGACTGTCCTCGGAAACGGCCAGCGAGAGGCGTTCCGTATCCCCGGTTTTAAGGTAATAGAGTTTATCCGCAATGGAACGGGCGAGCCTCTCTACAAGCGTTAGCTTCCGCCCGTGTAAATCGAGGAGGGAATGGAGGAGTTCTTCGAGGTCAGCCCTCAATGCTGAAACTGCCCTTGTTGTGGAGGCCCGACTGGGCGTCAGTCCGGGCCTCTTTGGCCGAAATTTTGTCCCAGGCCGCGCGCAATTCCTGTAGATGAACAAGCACTTCTTTGACTAGCCCGGCGTCCTTTTGTACATTGGCCTCGAGCAGCCTTTTCTTGAAATACAGATACAGGCTCATGAGGCTCCTGGAAATCTCCCCGCCCTCTCCTACGTTGAGCGAAAGGAGCAGTTCGGTGATGATATCCTGCGCCTTGATTATGTTGGTATTCACGATATCATAGGTGCGAGGTTCCATATTTTCGATGGCGATATTAAGAAACTTGATGGCCCCGTCATAGAGCATGACGATCAGCTTTCCCTGATTGGCGGTGTTGATTTCGGTGCGCTTGTATTGATCGTACGGATTCTTCTGAGGCAAGGCCATGTATCCTCCCGATTGATGATCACGGCTTTACGATACATATAATTATCGGCTAATAGCTGCCGTGAATACACCACTTTATTGGGCTGCCCGCATCTTCTGGCGGATCTCCTCATATTTTTCCATGGTCTTCTCCACTATCTCCGCCGGTAGCGGCGGAGGCGGGGAATTTTTATCCCATGTCGTGCCTTCAAGATAATCACGAATGATCTGCTTGTCAAAGCTAACTGGCGAGATTCCCGTCCGATATTCCTCCGCGTCCCAGAAACGGGAGCTGTCGGGAGTAAGGACCTCGTCGATCAGGACGATCTCGTTTCCGATGAACCCGAATTCGAACTTGGTATCCGCCAGGATTATGCCCGATCTTCTGAGTTTTTCGCGGGAGTACTCGTAGATCTGCAGCGTAAGCTCGCCCAGCCTGTCCGCAACGTCGATACCGAGTTTTTTTCGCATCGTCTCGATCGATATGTTGATATCGTGTCCGGATTTTGACTTCGTGGCCGGCGTAAAAAGAGGGGCGGGAAGCTCCTGGGCGAGCTCGAGGCCGGCTGGAAGCCGTATGCCGCAGACTTCACCTGTCGCCATGTAGTCCTTCCAGCCGCTGCCGATAAGATATCCGCGCGCGATACATTCGAAATCGATCCTCTGGGCCCTCCGGACAAGAACGGACCGGTCGGCGACCTGGTCTGGATGGTTGCGGAACGGGGCTGGAAAGTTCCGGTAATCGGTCTCGACTATATGGTTTTTTATGAACTTGATCCTGGAGAACCAGAGGTTAGAGATGCCGTTCAGTATCTTGCCCTTGCCGGGTATGCCATTCGGAAAAACGTAGTCGAAGGCGGAGATACGGTCTGTGGAGATGATCAAGAGGTGCTCCCTGTCGACGCCGTAAACGTCGCGAACCTTTCCGCTGAAAAGCTTCCTGACTCCGGGAATTTTTGTCGTGACGAGAGCGCCCATTAAAGGCTCCTTGAGGGTGGATTAGCGAAGCTTTTTAAGCAGCAGGTCGTTTACGATCCGCGGATTGGCCTTTCCCTTCGACTCCTTCATGGCCTGCCCCATTAGAAATTTAAGGGCCCGCTCCTTGCCGCTTTTATAATCCGCGACCGACTCGGGGTTTTCGGCGATCACTCGGTCAATGATCGATTCGATGGCTCCCATATCGGTAAGCTGGACGAGGCCCCTTTCCCTCACGATGTCGGAAGGGTCTGCGCCGGTTCGAACCATCTCATCGAACACCGTCTTGGCGATCTTTCCGCTGATGGTATCGTCGTCGATGAGGGCGAGCAGCGCGGTGAGCATCTCCGGTTTGACCGTAAACGAGCCGACGTTCTCCGGATTGTCCACCCGTGCGAGAAGCTCGCTCTGTATCCAGTTGGAGGCCTTTTTTGGCGCGGCGCCGTGTTTTACAACCGACTCGAAATAGTCGGCCAGCGGGCGCGCCGATGTGAGGACACCGGCGTCGTAGGCGGAGAGCCCGTACTCGGCAATAAACCGTTCCCGTCGAGGACCGGGAAGCTCCGGTATGGACTCGCGAATTTTCGTTACGTACTCGGCTCCAGGCTTGATGGGGGGAAGATCGGGGTCTGGGAAATAGCGATAATCGTGCGCCTCCTCCTTGGAGCGCATGCTGAAGCTCATGCCTCGATCGGCGTCCCAGAGACGGGTCTCCTGCACTATGGAGCCGCCATCCTCCAAAATTCCGGCCTGCCGCCGGATCTCGAATTCTATTGCCGTCTTGACCGCCTTGAACGAGTTGAGATTTTTAACCTCCACCTTTTCGCCGAGCTTGGACGCGCCCTTTTCCCGGAGCGATATGTTAACGTCGCACCGGAGGCTTCCTTCCTCCATATTGCAATCGGAGACGTCGAGGTATTTCATTATTGTCCGGAGGTTCTGGAGGTATTCATAGGCCTCTTCGGCCGATCGCATGTCGGGCTCCGATACAATCTCCGCGAGAGGCATCCCCGATCGGTTGAAGTCCAGATATGAAAGCCTGTTGCCGGGCTCGTCAGAGTGTATGGATTTCCCGGCGTCCTCCTCCAGGTGGAGCCGGTTTATGCCGATTCTTTTTGTCCCGGCGCCCGTGGTCACCTCGATATAGCCACCCGAACAGATGGGCCTGTCGAATTGGGATATCTGATAGGCTTTTGGAAGGTCCGGATAAAAATAGTTCTTCCGGTCGAATTTGCTGTATTCGGAAACGGTCGCGTTAAGCGCCAGGCCGGCCATAATCGCCTTGCGAAGGACCTCCTCGTTGAGGACCGGCAAAGTTCCGGGAAAGCCGAGGCAGATAGGGCAGGTCTGGGAGTTGGGCTCGGCCTTGAAGGCGGTGGGACATCCGCAGAAGATCTTGCTTCGGGTGTTCAATTGAACGTGAACTTCCAGACCGATTACCGGTTCGAATTCCATGGCTTCCTCGTGATTGGCGCAATAATCAGAAAAAGATCGGCATGCGGGCGCCCGGTCGCACAAACGGGATGGCGCTTCTCAGTAATTTGTTTTTCCTACGGTACAAGGGTTTATTTGTCAAGAAAAATGGCCCGGTCGAAAGGGCTCCATCCCCTTTTTCCCAAAATTTGCTTGCCAATACCCGGCCCGGCCGGATTGTTAAAATGGAGATGATGGATAAATCTGCGGTCCCATGATCGAAACCATGATAAATATGGCAGGCGCGTTTCGGCGGCATGCCGCTGGCCCCAAATTCCGCCCGGCGGCGGCGATGCTGGCGTGCTCTTTAGTAACCGGCGCTGTGGGATTTGGGACGGGCGCCGCGATAGGGAGTGTTTTAATCGGCGATTTCATTAAGGGGGGCGGAAGGATCGTTCCGTTATTGTACCGCCCGTCGTTCCAGCATATCGACGCGGCGGCCATGCTCGGAAGCGCGGATGATCTTAAACGCCTTTCGGGTTATTACGCCCTTCTGGAGACCGGCAGCGTCGATGTCGGTTTTCTCGTCGAGCGCTACGGAATGGAGAGTTCGATTGTAACGAGGAGAACGATCGTATGGATCCTCGGGTTTGCCCGGGACAGGCGGGCCGCCTTCGATGCCTGCGCCGGATTGTACCGGGAAGCCCCGGCTTCCGTGCGAGCGGAGCTGCTCTGCACCCTCAAGCGACTCGACGGAAAACGATATCTGGATTTCATAAAGGATCACGACATCGCGACGAAAACCGTAATGGGGGAGTGATAGGATGGGGTCAATTATACTTGACTTTTCGGCGCCATGGCGCGTCAGATAAGGCGAAAGCATACCGGAGTGGGCCGGCCATGGAGCGGAACAGTTACATAGAATCGTTGTGTAAAGACGCCAGAAACGCATCGCGCTTCGTGGCGCGGCTGTCATCAAATGAACGAAACGCGGCGCTACGCGCGATGGCTCGCCGCTTGCGGGCCGAAAGCGATTATATCCTGGCGGAAAACGCCAGGGACGTCGCCGTGGCCAAAAACTCGGGACAGACTGGCGCCTTTATAGACAGGCTGCTGCTCGACAAAGACCGAATCGGGGCGATGGCCCGATCCATAGAGGATATCGCGCTATTCGAGGACCCCATTGGAAGGATCGAGAACATGCGGACCATGCCGTCTGGGATCCGTGTAGGCCAGATGCGCGTGCCCCTGGGGGTTGTCTGCGTTATTTTCGAATCCCGTCCCAATGTTATGACCGATATCGCCGCGCTGTGCCTCAAATCGGGCAACGCTTGCGTGCTAAGAGGCGGGAAGGAGTCCATCAATTCGAACATCGCGCTCCAGAGGGTCATATCCACCTCACTGGAAGAGGTTGGTGTTCCGCACGCGGCCGTTACCCTTGTGGAAAAAACGGACCGTGCGCTGGTCCCGGTGCTTTTAAAGATGAATTCCTATATCGACATCGTCATCCCGAGGGGCGGCGAATCGCTTATCCAGGCCGTTGTGAAGGACTCTACAATTCCAGTTATAAAGCACGATAAAGGCGTGTGCCATGCGTTTGTCGATCGGAGCGCCGATCCCGACATGGCGGTAAATATCTGCCTTAACGCAAAGGTGCAACGGCCCGGCGTGTGCAACGCCATCGAGACCCTGCTTGTCCACAGGGAGTATCCACATGCGCGCGGACTTCTGCTCGCGCTCTCTGAGAAGGGAGTGGAACTCAGGGGGTGCCCCGAGACGGTCGCCATCCTGCCGGAAACGGTCATCGCCGCCAACGAAGACGACTGGTACGCCGAATACCTCGATCTCATCCTGGCGGTGAGGATCGTGGGGGGGATCGATGAGGCCATGGAGCATATACAGCGGTACGGTTCCGGGCATTCGGAGGCGATAATCACCGGCGACTACGCCATGGCCGAGCGTTTTCTGGCCGAGGTGGATTCGGCGGCTGTTATGGTAAACGCTTCACCGCGTTTCCACGATGGCGGCGAATTCGGCCTTGGCGCGGAGGTGGGCATTTCGACGCAGAAGCTCCACGCCCGCGGCACCATGGGCATTGGCGGACTCACATGCCTCAAATACGTCGTATACGGCAGCGGTCAGGTCCGGTCTTGAGGCTCGGTGTACTGGGCGGAACCTTCAATCCGGTGCACCTCGGGCACCTTGTCAATGCCGCTGTCGCGCTGGACGATCTGAGGCTGGATCTGGTGCTTTTCGTTCCCGCAAAGGCCCCGGTGCACAAGGCCCCTGACAATGTCGTTACGCCGGATGACCGCTACGAGATGCTCGTCCGCGCTACAGCCGGCAATGCCCGTTTCGAGGTCTCCCGCATGGAACTGGACAGGGAGGACCCCTCGTACAGCATCATAACGGTGCGCGACCTCGCCCTGGATTATCCCGGTGCGGAGATATTCCTCCTTATCGGGGCCGATTCGTTCAACGAGCTGCATACCTGGAGGGAATACCGCGAACTGCTATCGCTTTCGACCCTTGCGGTGTTGGCGCGCCCGGGGAGCGTTCCCGGGAATTCCGCGCTCGAAGAAGCCGGCGCGAGTTACGTGTTGATTCAAAATCCAATTATTGAAATCAGTTCAACGGACATCCGTAATAGGATAAGGGCCGGAAGGTCCATCAGGTATATGGTAACCGACGGGGTTGCTGAATACATCAGGGAGAGGGGATTATACGAGGATTGAACAGGCAACTTGTAAAATACGGAATCTGGGCGGGCGCGGCGGCACTGGCGCTGCTTGGCATCATCTATTTCTATCGCATATCGACGCGAAACGCGATAGAGGCCCTGGCCCAGAACAAGAAGATGATAAACATACTCATTGCGGGAAGCAATGTCTATCGGGACAACAAGCACAGGTTTTTTGCGGTGCTAAGCATAAATCCGGAGAACAGCCGGATAGGCATTACGTTCCTTCCGCCAAATCTGAAAATATTCTTAGATTCAGGGAAAAAGCGCTCCGCAAGGATAGAGGACATCGACTTCGACGGTTTCGGCAGGATCAGCCAGTCGCTGGCGCGCGACCTGAAGATACATATTCCTTTTTTTGTCGAGATGTACGCGAGAGACGTACAGCGCACGGTTGACCTCATCGAGGGGGTCGACCTCTTCCTGCTAGACCAGTGGAAAGGGCAGGGAAACCACCGCCCCGGGGTCAACTATATGGATGGCGGAAGGATCGTCGATTACATCAACTCGGCCGAAGACAACTCCATATACCGGAAATACGACCGGATACAGGACGTTCTGCTGACGCTGCATTCCGACAGAAAAAGGTATAAACGCTTTTTAAACGGCCAGTTCATATCCGAGGCAATCAAGAATATCCGGACGAACCTTCTCGACCAGGAGATCCTTTCGCTGCTCGGGTATTTTTTTGATGATTCGGGGATAATTAGCACTCTCGTGCCGGGCGGGCTTGACGAAAAGGGCGATTACGTGATCGACGATATCTCGTACAAATTATATGAAAACGAATTTCTCAGATCAATGGTGCTCGACGAGAAAAACGACCAGTCCGTAAAGGTCAAGATACTCAATGGTACGAACGTGCCTGGACTCGCCAAGAAGATGAGGAACATCCTGATGCGCGAGGGGCTTACAGTCGTGGAATTCGGCACATCTCCGTATCCATTTTTTGACCGGACAATCATCATCAACCAGCGCGCGGACACGGATTACGCAATGCGGGTAGCGGAGATCCTGGGCGTGGACCGGGTATATCATATAATTGACAGCACGCAGCTCAACAGCGCTCTCATTATCATCGGGAAGGACTACGTAAAGTGAAGGCAGGGGAAACCATCACCGACGACGCCGTTATTGGGATTGCAAGGGCCTCTGCGCGCCTTCTCGACGAAAAGAAGGCCCAGGACGTCCTACTTATCGATCTTTCCGGTATCAACAGCTACCTGGATTATTTCGTGATAGCGACCGCGAATTCCCTCATCCACGGAAGGTCGCTCGCACGGGAGGTCCAACGGTTTTTCCGGACCGAGGGGGTGCCCGAACGCTCCAGGGCCCAGCTCGATTCGCCGTGGATAGCGCTCGATTATCACGAAATAGTGGTTCATATTTTCACGCGCGAGATGAGGGAATACTATCAGCTTGAGAGACTGTGGGCCGACGCGCGGTCAATCGAATTCCGGTGACGATGTGAAGAGTGAAGATGCTACGCGCATTATAGAGGGGCTTGTAAGGAACCTCAGCCACGAGCTAAAGAATCCTCTAACCACCATAAAGGGATATGCCCAGCTTTTGGGGCTCAAATCCGGCGATCCCGGATCGGTTGAAAAATCCCAAAGGATGATACAGGAACAGGCGGACAGAATAGATGGAATACTGCGAGACCTATATGCCGCCTTTATACCCAGAAAGTTTGAGAGCCTTAAATTTGACGCGGCGGAAACGCTGAGGGAGGCAATCTCATCCCTGCCAGAGGGAGTCCGCGCGGATGCGGGACCGATACCCGAAGCCCACCCGGCCATTGGCGACAGGGCGGCGCTTTTGGAGGTCTTTGGCCTTATCGTTTCGGGTTTCGACTGGACCGGCCTCTCGGGCGCGCGGTGCACGATCTCCATGCCGGAATCGGACGGCCGGGCCCTTATCGACATCCGCTTCGAGGGAGTGGACATTCCCGAGCTTTCAATGGAGGATTTTTATTTACCCTTCGCGCTTAAAAAGTACTATCTGAAAGGGACGGAGGTGTACCGGGCGTATTTTATCGCCAGGGCCGGCGGTTGGGACATAACGACGTTGGATGCCGGGGCGGGAGGGCGAAGGGGACTTGGGATATGGGTCTGATGGAAAGCAATTTCCGAATACTTGTCGCCGATGATGAAAAGGGTATACGCGACCTTCTTTCGGATCTTCTTAAGGATTATTTCGACGTGGACACGGTCGATCGGGGGGATACTGTGCTCGATCGCCTTAAAAAGGTCGGGCACGAGATACTGATCCTCGATCTGCGCCTACCCGGAATGAGCGGCCTCGATGTGTTGAAGCGGATATTCGAGGAAAAAATCAAGGTCGCCGTAGTCGTAATTACAGCCTCCAACGATGTCGAGACAGCCATCACCTCGATGAAACTTGGAGCATACGACTACCTGGTCAAGCCGTTCGACACCGACAAGCTGATGGTCGTTCTTAAAAATATAGTCGAGAAACTGGAGCTGGAGAGCGAGCTTAGCCGGCTTCGGGAGCAGCTTGGCGAAGGGTTCCGATTCAGGAACATAATAGGCAAATCGCCCGGCATGCAGAAGATATTCAGCACCCTCGAGAAGGTGATCGACACGGACAGCACGGTCCTGATTATAGGCGAGAGCGGCACCGGGAAGGAGATCATCGCCAAGGCCGTCCATTACAACAGCAACCGCAAGCAGTATCCGTTCCGGTCAATAGATTGCAGCACCATTCCGCGTGACCTCATTGGAAGCGAGCTATTCGGACACGAGAAGGGCGCCTTCACCGGGGCCATATCAAGAAAAATAGGGAAGTTCGAGATAGCGAGCCGAGGCACCCTGTTTCTGGACGAGATAGGCAATCTTTCGATCGATCTGCAGGCAAAACTCCTGAGAGTGCTCCAGGAAAAGGAGTTCGAACGAATAGGAGGAAATGAGCTTATAAAGGTAAACACGCGCATCGTCACCGCGAGCAACCGCGACTTGCGGGAGATGGTAAGGGAGAACAGCTTCCGCGAGGACCTCTATTACAGGCTTAACGTAGTGCCCGTGTACCTCCCGCCGCTTAAGGACCGCCACGAGGATATTCCCCTTTTCATAGACCACTTTCTCGACAAATACAACGGCGAATTCGGACGGGAGGTCAATCTGGACCTAAAGGCGCGGCTGTATCTAAGTAACTATTCGTGGCCGGGGAATGTGCGTCAGCTCGAAAACGTAATAAAAAGGCTCATCCTGCTTTCCACTCAGAGGGTGGTCTCCCTGGAGGACGTGACGAGCGTACTTGAATTCGAGGAGATCGGAATGGCCGCCAGGAGGGCGGAGACCGCAGGGCCGCCACCCGCGCCAAGCGGTTCCCTGATAAGCGAAGGCGTAAAGACGATCGAGGAGATGGAAAGGGAGCACCTCGAGAAAACCCTGAAGCACTTCAACTATAACATTTCAATCACGGCAAGGGCGCTCGATATCTCGCGAAAGACCATGCACAACAAGCTAAAAAAATACAATATCGTCATCAGAAGGACGGCGGCAATGGAGGAAAACGCCGGTGCGGCGGTGGAGGGGGCCGGCCACCAACCGGACCATCGAGCGGAAAGACCGCCGCAACAGGCTGGCCGTCATTCCACTTAATCGCCCGGATGATAACGCCGGTACGCGGGATTAAAGGCTATTCTCGAGCTCCCTGATGCCTTCGACGAGGAGCTTGTACTCGCGCGAATCCTTCTTGAAATTGCCCAAATAGCCCTTGAAATACTTGAGCTGCTCCTGCTTCCAGTTACGCAGATCGCCTTCGGTGTGAATCATATTTCCTCCTTCCGGTATACTCAGAGTGAGTTACGGTCCTTTTTATCAATTCGGCATGTTCATGGAATATTCTTAGACTTTTTCAGCCTTTTTTGGCGGGGAAGAGGGGGAAAAGAAAAGCCGCCCCGAGGGGCGGCTTTTCTTCAGTCTTGTACGGAAATCTTACATCTTTTCGATGATCATCGCGGCGCCCATTCCGCCGCCGATACACATCGACTCGAGACCGAACTTCTTGTTATAGCGGTGCATGTTGGCGACCAGTGTAGCCATCAGCTTCGCGCCGGTGCATCCCAGCGGGTGGCCGAGCGCGCACGCCCCGCCATGGACGTTGATGATGTCCATGCGCTCGGTGAGGCCGAGCTCGCGGATGCAATGCAGCGACTGCGAGGCGAAGGCCTCGTTGAGCTCGATTATATCCATCTGGTCGAGCTTCATGCCGGTCTGTTTGAGGACCTTGGGAATGGCGTACTTGGGACCAACGCCCATCTCGTCGGGCTCGCACCCGGCGACCGCGTAACCGACTATGCGGGCAAGCGGCTTCAGGTTGTACTTCTTGCATGCGTCTTCGCTGGCCACGATCGTCGCCGCGGCGCCGTCGGTGGTCTGCGAGGAGTTGCCGGCCGTAACAGAGCCCATTGCCTTGAAGGCGGGCCGCAGTTTGGCAAGGCCCTCAAGGGTCGTGTCCGCACGGACGCCGTCGTCAAAGTCCTGGACGAAGGTTTCCTTCTTGTAGGTTCCGTCGGCCTGCTGAACGAAGCGGGTGCCGGTGGTTGGATGGATCTCGGTGAAGAGCTTCTCCTTCTGCGCCTTGGCGGCCTTCATCTGGGACTCGTAACCAAACTTGTCCTGGTCTTCGCGGCTGATGTTGTAGCGCGAGGCCACGTTCTCGGCCGTGATTCCCATGGATATATAAACATCGGGGTTCTTTTTCGCCCAGTCCGGATGCGGACGGGGGAGGTTGCCCCCCATGGGAACGATCGTCATGCTCTCGAGGCCGGAGCCCATGGCGATATCGACCCAGCCCGCCTGGATCTTCAGGCCGGCAAGGGCTATCGCTTCGAGGCCGGACGAGCAGAAACGGTTGACGACCGCGGCGGAGCTGGTGACAGGGTAGCCGGCCATAAGCTGCGCTATACGGGCGACGTTGATTCCCTGCTCGGCCTCGGGGAACGCACAACCGGTGAAACAGTCGTCAACGAGCGCCTTGTCGAGCTTGATGCGATCGGCTGCTGCGGCCATAACCTGCGAAAGAAGGTCCTCGGGTCTGGTCTGCGCGAAAGCTCCTTTTCCTCTTCTGCAACCGGGTGTTCTTACTGATGAAACGATATATGCTTCTCTCATATATCTGTTCCTCCTCTGAAATTGGTTTGGATCCTTAGATCATCAACGGCTTGCCTGTCGCCAGTATATGCGCTGCCATCTTTTGGGTGTTCTCGGTCTTCCAGAGATCGACGAACGCCTCGCGCTCCTGCCTGAGCCACTGCTCCTCGGGAATCTTCGTTCCCTGGATTACGTCGCCGCCGGACATTACGAACGCTATCTTCTTCGCGATCGCCTCCATGTGCGGGGTGATGTAGCCGCCGCTCTTCATGTTGAGCATTTCGGCCCATACCATGCCGTGCACTTCCTGGCCCATTACGAGGATCGGGTCGTGCTTCGGAGGAGCGTAGCCCTCTTCGACCATCTTTATGACTTCCTTCTTCGCTTCGCCTATCTGAAGGTCGCGGTTAAAGATGATCCTGTCCTTGGGACCGAGGAAACCCTTCTTCTTGAGCTCGAAGGCCCCCATGCCCACCTGGGCCTGTGCTACGGCCATAAAGCAGGGCAGGAAGAATCCGCCAAGGTCGGTAATCTTTACCGCCTCGGGAACGTTCTCGAGGACCTTTCTCCACAGATTGAGCATTCCGAGACCGCCGGGAACGAGACCGGCCCCTATCTCGACAAGGCCCATATAGGTTTCCGTGTGCGCAAGGATGCGGTCGGAGGCCAGGCAGACTTCGCAGCCGCCGCCCAGTGTCATGCCGTAGGGAGCGGCGACGACCGGGAAGTTGGAGTAGCGAACGGCCTGAATGCCGTCATGCACCTTGGCGATGAAGTCGTTGATAAGGTTGAACTTGCCTTCCTTCGCAAGGCCGCCCATATAACCGAGGTCGCCGCCGGCCGAGAAAGCGCCGGGCATGCCGCCGGCCTGGTTGCCTATGACGAGTCCTATGCCGTTCTTGTTGACCTCTTCGAGGGCCACCGGGATGAAATCGACGATCTCGCCGTTGATGGCGTTCATCTTGGTGTGGAACTCGATGTTGAACACGCCGTCGCCAAGGTCTATGAGCGAGCAGGAGGCGTTGGACTTGATGGTCTTGCAGTTCTTGAGGAGTATGGCGGAGGCGCTCCGTTTGATCTCCTTGTAACCGCCGTTCACCAGGTCGTAGTAATAGTCTTTTCCGTTTTCGGTCTTATAGAAGGTTTTGGCGCCCGAGGCCAGCATCTTCTTGACGTTCTCGGGGACCTTCATTCCCTCTTTTTCCATGCGCTTCACCGACTCTTCAACACCCATGGCGTCCCAGGTGCCGAAGGGGCCGAGCTCGTTGTTGTATCCCCATACCATAGCGTTGTCGATGTCGACGATGGAATCGGCGATCTCGGGTATGCGGTTGGCTGCATAGATGCTGCCGGCGGCCGTGCATTCCCATGCGAACTTGGCGGCCTTGTCATCGCCCCATACTACGGTCTTGATCTTCTCGGCAGGGGTTTTCGCGGCTTTGGCGGCGTCAAGGCACGGGAAGGTCGGCTTGTCGGCCGGCGCATATTCGAGAGTGTCCGGATTGATTACCAGGGTAACCCTCTTGCCCTCGGGGCTCCTTTCCTTCTTGTAGAAACCCTGCTTGGTTTTGTCGCCGAACCACTTGTTCGCGATCACCTTCTTGAACCAGTCCGGAAGCTTGTAGGCGTCCCGGCGCTCGTCCTTGGGCAGCAGCTCGTAGGAGTTGTCGGCCAGATGGTCGATGGTGTCGAGTCCAACCATGTCGGACAGCTTGAAAACGGCGGTTTTCGGACGGCCCATGGCCGGGCCGAAAATGGCGTCGACCTCGGTGATGCTGATGCCGTGCTTCTTCATGGTGGGCAGGATGTCCACTATCGAGTAAACGCCGATGCGGTTCCCGATGAAGTTCGGGGTGTCCTTCGCCCAGACTATGCCCTTGCCGAGCCTCTTCTCGCCAAAGTCGGCCAGGAAGTCCAGAATCTCCTTCTTCGTCTCGGCCCCGGGAATGAGCTCGAGGAGGTGCATGTAGCGGACCGGGTTGAAGAAGTGCGTTCCCATGAAGTGCTGCTTGAATTCCTTGCTGAGCCCCTTCGAGATTTCCTGAAGCGGAAGGCCCGAGGTATTCGTGGTGATGATCGCGGTTGGCTTGCGGACCTTGTCGATCTTCGCAAAAAGCTCCTGCTTGATCTTGAGGTTCTCGACGACGACCTCGATGATAAGGTCGCATTCGCCGAGCTTGTTGAAATCGTCCTCGAGGTTTCCGAGCTTGATGCGCGCGGTGTTGGCTTTGTCCATAACGAGGGCGGGTTTCGCCTTCATCAAGTTGTCGAAGCCGGTCTGGACGATCCTGTTGCGGGCTTTCGGATCCTTCTTCTCTTCATCCGTAAGGTTGAATGGAACGATGTCGAGAAGCAGGGTTTCCACTCCCGCATCGGCCAGCAGGGCCGCTATGCCGCCCCCCATGATACCGGAGCCGATAACGGCTGCTTTATCGATCCTTCTTATCATACGAACCTCCTGTTAGGGTTTAATTAAAGTATAAAAATTAAAATACATAATGAACCCAGAGTCTGTTAAGGCACCGTCAACCAAGTGTGGAACACAAATTTAAATTGTCAATATTTATAATTAAATATTAATAAGGAATTTTCCTTTTTTGATATAATTGTGCTTACCATTAGGGGGCTTTATGGTCAGATAAATTGGACGAGGCTTTTTGGGGGATACGGTGCGCAATTTTTTCTTATTGCGATGGGCGCATTTTCGTTGACACCAGCCGCCGCGGTATCTATAGGTGGTGTCTGTGGAAAGACGGCCCTTTTTCGGCCGTTTTGGCACATCACGGCGCCGTACCCAAGTGGCTAAGGGAGAGGTCTGCAAAACCTTTATTCAGCGGTTCAAGTCCGCTCGGCGCCTCATATCGCCGTTTAAAGCGACCGTCGCGCACCGAGGTGCGCGTCCTTCGTTTTTAGACGGCCTTTCGCCCAAGTGGTGGAATTGGTAGACACAAGGGACTTAAAATCCCTCGGACTTCGGTCTGTGCCGGTTCAAATCCGGCCTTGGGCACTCATCCTTTTCAGGGTTCAAGCGCGGGTCCGGCGGGGGTCTCATCAACCGCGTTCCTGCCCGAAGCGATATACCTGAACGTGGCCATGGCTGTGTTAAAGGCGGCCTCGTGCCGGTAGAAAGACGCGGTCGGGGACGAGCACCGCAATATATACAGCACCCCCGCGTTATGCGTTATGAGCGTTCGTTCGAGCATGGTCCCCGCCCTGGAGCGGTACTCGAAAACCAAAAGCTTTCCTGTTACGTTTTGCCGTATGCCGATCCTTCCGGTTTCTATGATTTTATTGAGATTGGGATCGATGCCGCTAAGATTCCATCGCTCTCCCGCGATTTTGTCCAGGTCGCTTTCGGACGAGCGCATGGCCTTGAGCTTGATCTCGGTGCTTCGGTCCGGAAAGGCGTAGAGGAGATGTTTTTCCTCAAGCGTTAAGTCGGAGCGTTCCCATGAGGCGGGCAGGACGATGGAATAGTTGAAACGCTCGTTACGGTATTCGTATCCGGTGCTCTCCGCGCCGAGGCGCGCGGCGGAGAACACCACGACAAGAGAGAGGCCCAGCGCCGAAAGCTTGTTCATTGCCGATTCCCGCCTTAAATGAATGAATTGATTTCTTTGCCGCGCAGTATACCGCCCGGCGCACAAAATGCAATAAGAAAAACCCCCGTCCGTTGGTTATAGGTGAAAGCTGTGGCTGAAGGCGGTAATGCCCTTTTCGAGACGCCCCTTTAGATACCTCATTCCCTCCTCCGGCGTATCGAAGAAGTGAATAAGCCTCATCTCTTCGGGCAGGACGAAACCGAGCTCGACCATTTTATCGAAACACATCAGCGATTCCCAGTAAGAGCGGTCATACAGGAGTATGGGCATGCTCTTGTCGTGAATCTTGTCGGTTTGTCGAAGGGTGAGCGCCTCGAATAGCTCGTCGAGTGTGCCGAATCCTCCGGGGAAAACGACCAGCGCCTTCGCGTTGTACAAAAACCATAGCTTGCGCATAAAAAAGTAGTGGAACTCGAAGTTCAGCTCGGGCGATATGTAGCGGTTCGGTTCCTGCTCGAACGGAAGCGAGATGTTCAGGCCGATGGTCTTGGCTCCGGCCCTGTGGGCGCCGCGGTTTGCCGCCTCCATTATACCGGGCCCGCCGCCGGTGCATATATGGAATCCCCGCTTTCTGCGCTCCATGGATTTGCCAAGCTTCGCGAGCCTGTAGGCCAATTCCTCGGCCGCCGTGTAGTACTTTCCGGTCCGGAGATCATCCGGCCTTATGCGCGCCGAACCGAAGAAAACGACGGTGTGCATGATGTTCATCTCGCGCAGGCGTTTCTCGGGCTCCAGGTACTCGGAAAGGATGCGGAGGGCGCGGGCCTCGCGCGAATTTAGGAAGTCCATGTTTTTGTACGCCTTTGGCGCCTTTTCCTGCGTCATCGGTATCTCCTTTGTCTTCTGATTGTAAGTATGGTACCATCGGTGAATTCCGACACCGAATCGGAGATGATGTCCTTTCTGTCGATAAGATCGATGTTTATGCTGTCCATAAAAGCGAGCAGTATTTTAAGGCCGGCCCCTATGCCCTTCAGGGCCAGCTCATGGCCGTTTACGGTGACTCGCAGCCTGTCGGGTTCGCTCATTTCAATATAGCGCACGAGCTCCCCGAAATAATCGTCGGACCAGCGGCTGGGAGCGTCCCGAAATGACCTTGCCAGGTCGAAGCCGCCGCCATGGTCGATCACCGTCGCCTCGAAATGCTCCTCGTCGACGAGATAGCGCACCGTAATGGAGCGTACACGGTCCGGATGAGCCAGCGGGATGTTCGTCTGGGCGCGAATCGTGTCCTGGATTGCGTTTGTCAGCGCCTCGTCCATGGAAATGACTATCTCGTCCATCTCTTCCGTAGGATATCCGATCGTAGTCAGGTCATCGCGCAATATCGAAACGACCCGGCGGACGATCGATGAATCGGCCGGATAGCTGTCAATGTGCTGAATTGTCTTCATCGCGAAACAGGGCCGATGAGATTACGGGGTTAAGGCCGGCCTTAAGTTCTCCTGTTAATGTATCGGGGTTTCGGCCTGGGTTTCTTTACATGGCGCCGCGAAAAAGTGGTTGATAAGGCGCCTCCGGGGGCTTCCCCTGGACGGATAATAGCGATAAGGCGACCGGGGGAAAGAATGTACGGGAAAATAACGGCCGTGGCGGCGGTCGTGGCGGTCGCGGCGGGCGCTCTGTTCGCCGGCTCCGCGATAAAACGGGACCTGGAAATAAAAAAGTTTGTCGGAGCAATGCCGCTCGAGCGGAAGATAGGGCAGATGATGATGGTCGGTGTGCCCGGAACGAAAATGTCACCTCGGGCGCAAGCCTTAATCGAACGCATCGCCCCCGGCGGAATCATTCTCTTCGGATACAACCTCTCCGATCGCGCACGGACCGCCGCGTTTATAGCCGGCCTTCAGGGCGCGGCCCTGGATGCCCGTGTGATACCGCTATTCGTTTCCATCGACCAGGAGGGCGGAAGGGTTCGCCGCATCGTGGACGGGGTGACCCAGTTCCCGGGCAATATGCCCATGGGCGTGGTGAACGATACAGGTCTTGTATTACGCGCGGCGCGCATACTCGGAACGGAGCTCCGGCTTATGGGGGTCAACATGAACCTCGCGCCGGCCCTCGACGTGAACAACAATCCGGAAAACCCCGTCATCAACACTCGTTCCTTCGGCTCGGACCCGGCGGTCGTAGCGGCCATGGGGAGGGCCTATATACAAGGCCTTCAGGGCGCGCGCTGCATGGCTGTCGGAAAGCACTTCCCCGGTCACGGTGACACCGGCAGCGATTCTCATCACGTACTCCCCGTAATACACTATGGCATGGAACACCTGCGAAAGGTCGAACTTCCACCATTCGCAACGGCCATAGAGGAGGACGTGTCCGGAATAATGAGCGTCCATATTTCCTATCCGTCCATTCTCGAGGAGGGCGTGCCGGCTACGCTTTCTCCCAAAATACTTACGGACCTGCTTCGTAAAGAGATGGGGCACCGGGGGCTCGTTTTAACTGACGACATGGAGATGAACGCCGTATCGAGGCTAATGGACATCGGCGAGGCGGCCGTCCGCTCGATAGAGGCGGGGACCGACATCGTCCTCATCAGCACCTCCGGCGAAAGCATAGAACGCATCCAGAAGGCGGTCCTCGAGGCGGTCGCCGGAGGGCGGCTCGGCGAGTCGCGCATAGACGAATCCGTCCGAAGGATAGTCGAGGCGAAGCTCCGTTATTCGATAATGGAATTGGCCTCCGGAAACGCCCGCACGGCCGCGCCGGCATACTCGGTGCACGATCTCGAAGTGTTGGAAGAAGGGCCGGCGCTAAACAGCGAGCTCTCGCGGCGCGCCCTTTATTATCATGGTAGTGGGCTTTTTGCCCCGGAGGAAGGCTCGTTCGAGGCGGCTTACATAGTGACGGCGAGCCCGGTTCTGCGCCGTGAACTTGTAGAAAGGCCCGTGCCGGGGCTCGTGGTGCTTGGAGATACGGCCGAGCTCGCCTCGGCTCTCCGCAATAAGGCCGCGCATAGCCGCCTGGTCTATCTGCATGTGGACCGTCCCGAGCCGGAAATCCTCTCCAAGATATCGCTCCTTCGGGACATGCGGAATACGCGCCTTTTCATCATCAGCACCGGAAATCCTTTTCCGGTGGCCGCCATCTCGCCGCTTCCTCCAACGCTATTCAGCTTTTCGAACACCGACGAGTCGCTTAAGGCCGTGGCGGCCTGCCTGAGGGGGGAGTTCGCCCCCCGGACGGATGTTAACGTATATCTGGGCATACGCTAAAGGGGCGCCGGTCGCGTGAACGCCGGGGTCTATATACACGTTCCATTCTGCCGCTCGAAATGCGATTACTGCTCCTTTCTCTCCGTGCCGGTGGAGCCTATAGTTGATGGTTCATCGGGCGGGCTTTTTGGCAGGTATGTAGAAAGGCTGATGGCGGAAATAGGTAGCCGCGCCCACGAAACCTCGGATAAAGCCATAGACACGATCTACTTCGGCGGTGGAACGCCCTCGCTTCTGGAGCCCGCCCTCGTTGACCGTGTTATCGAAGCTGTTCGATCGGCCTTTCGACCCGCCCCCGCGGGCCTCGAGATTACGATGGAGTGCAATCCGGAGGACTTCCATCCCGACTGGATAAACGGCATTCGCGGCGCGGGCGTAAACCGCGTTGTGCTCGGAGTCCAGTCGCTGGATGGAAATTTACGCTCCGTTATGGGAAGGCGTGGAAGGATTCCGGATACAGTGATGCTCGAAGCTTTCTTTGCCGCCGGGGATATTGTCCACTGCGTTGATCTTATAGTCGGAATTCCAGGGCAGACCAGGGAAGGCCTTGCCCTTGAGCTCGGGCGAATCCTCGCGTATCGTCCCGAACACCTTTCGGCCTACATCCTGAGTGTGGACAGGGGAACGCCCCTCGCGCGGCGGCTTGTCCCGACCCCCGAGATGGAACTGGAGCAGCGCCGCCGCTTCGAGGAGCTCATAGCCGCCATGGAAGGGGCCGGATACGCGCACTACGAGGTGTCCAACTTCAGCCTTCCGGGATTCGAATCGCGGCATAACATGAAGTACTGGACCTTCGCGCCGTATTTCGGCTACGGCCCGGGGGCGCATTCCTTCAATGGAAGGGAGCGTTTTTTCAACCCCGGCACCGTCCAGGAATATCTGGACGGGCCGTGGAAAGGCCCGATTCCGGACGAACGGGGGGCGAACGCCCCCGCCGATGAGTTTCTTCTAACGGGCCTTCGGCTGAGGCGGGGAATAACGGCCTCGGCCTACCTGGCCGCCACGGGATCGCGAATGCCGGCATCGCTTGCGGAGGAGTTCGAGCGGCTCGCCGAAATGGGCCTTGCCGTGGTGGAGAGGGATGGGGCCGATATGCGGTATCGGTTTACGCTGGAGGGCATGTTCCACATGGACGGCCTCGTCGCACGACTCGCCGCGCGCCTGTAGCGAAGGGCTTACAACTTTCCTCCATCGATGGAGCGCGCGAGCACGGTAACGGGGTGCTCGACGCGGTAGGGGGTGCTCATCTCGATCTGCCACTTGCAGGTTTCGCAGTCCGTTATGACGATCTGCGGGTCGGCGCGCTCTATGCGCTTGAAGAGTTCAGCCCCCACCTTCTGCGAAACCCTATAGTATTCCTTCTTGAACCCGTAGGTCCCGGCGATTCCGCAGCATTCGGAATGCAGGATGGTGAGATCCAGCCCGGGTATTTTTTTAAGCACCTCGATGGTGTTCATCACCCCCCCCATGCGCTCCAGATGGCAGGGCGAATGATAGGCCGCCCTTAAGCGCACGGGTTTTAGTTCCGGGAGATTTCCCTTCAGAAAGCGCTCGTGGATGAAGCGGGTGATATAATCGAGGCTGTCGAAGATCGCGGAGTTGTCGAGCTCGAGAAGGTTGCGGTACTCGTGCTTGAGCGCGAACGAACAGCTCGACGAGGCGGAGATTATGCGCGCTCCGCTTTCGGCGGCCGAAGCGGCGAGCGAATTTATATTCAACAGCGCGTTTTTACGGGCCCTGCCGATGTATCCGTTTGCGATAAGGGGGACACCGCAGCATTTCTCATACGACACGATAACGCCGATATTCATGGCGTTGAGCACGGTCACGACATCCTTCCCGAGCTCGTGGTTGTTGTAGTTGACGTAACAGCCCGGGAAATAAACCGCCCTTTCTGCGAAGGCCTCCTGTTCCGCGCGGTGTTTTTTGTACCAAGCGAGGAAGCTGCCCCGCGCGTATTTCGGAAAGCGCCTCTCCGATGGTATGCGAAAGAACAGGTCGAGGAACAGTTTGACCGGCGGGAGCTTGATGAAGAAGTTGACGAGAAGGCTTGCGCGAGTGGCGACGCTTCCCATTAGATCCGTGTGCGCCAGGAAGAAGTCGCGGGGCCGCAGGGACTTTTTGAAATAGCGCCATTTGGAGCTCTGTATGATGTCGGCGATCTTTACGTTCGAGGGGCACGCGATCTCGCAGCGTTTGCAATTGGTGCAGTATTTTAGGGATTCGTCCAGAAGCTCCGGGCTTTTTATGCGCAGGCGCTCAGTGTCGGGACCCGACTGCTTGGGGCCGGGAAAGTGGTGCGTTGCCCGGGCCACGGGGCAGTAGACGGTGCAAACGGTGCACTTGATGCAGTGGTCGAAGCTTATGTTTTGCAGTCTGATCATTGCTCAGGAGTTTCCCTCGAGGATGAGTTCCGCCGCCCGGTATCCGGTGCTTACGGCGACGCCCCCGCCGGAGCCCTCTTTTATTGGGTTGTAGTAGGGCAGAAGCGCCCCGGTGCAATAAAGGTTTTTTACCCTCCGGCCGTCGCCGGTTTTAGGGTTGAGCCTCTCGTCGGTCTCCACGCCGTATTCCAGGAAGGGATGCCCCCGGCGGGGAAAGAACTCGGGCGCGTACCATCTGGAGCGCTCCGCGTCGCTGTAAACCTTGAGATCCAGCACTGGTTCGCGCACACGGCTGAATTCGCTGACCAGCCCTCCGCTGAAGAAGCTTCCGGTGGCCAGAACGAAGCTCCCGGCCGAAAGCGCGGAGCCGCCGCCGTTCTCCGTAACGACCGATTCCAGCCTTTCCCCGGATATGCTGCCGCCCGTTACCGTATCCCCGGCGATATACACGCCGCCGAGGGAGGCGAAGCGCGACTTGAGGGCATTGTCAATGCGCATTCCGAGAATGGAGGGCGGCAGGGTCGGTATTTCATAAATCAGGAGTCCGGTAAGCTCCTGCAGGAGCTTGTGGTGGCGCTTGAAATTGCTTATGCCGAGAAACGCGGGCATGGCCGCAAATGCCGCCCCGGAGGCGGCGTTGCGTATCTGTACCGCGAGCTCCTCCAGATATCGCTCGGTGTCGAAGATGCGGGCGATGTCCACGGAGCGGTATTCGAAGGGATTGCGCTGTGGATCGCCGTAATCGGGGTAGACGATCTTTCCGGTGATTATTTCTATATTGCGGAAAAGGACATTCCGCCTGAGGTTGATGACGGCAAGCTCCGGATAGAAATCGCGGTAACCCTCGAAGTTCAAAGCGGCGATCATGGATTTTTTTTCGAAGGCCAGGCGGATCTTCTCGTTGAACACGCTGCGCTGCGAGAAGAACGTGGGCTTGAGGGTGCCGAGGGTCGTAACGTGGAAATGGTTCGACTCGTCGTTGTTGTAAAGCTCTATGCCCTCCAGGTCGAGCTGGCCGCGAAAATAGAAGAGCGCCTCACGCACCTGCCGCGCGCCGCAGAGGGCGTACGGGTGGCGCGGGTTCGAGCCGACGAACTCGTCCAGAAACTCGAAGGGTCGGTACACGGTCCGGCCCTCGCCGTTGTAGCCGAAGAGGTCAATGGACCCGGAGGAGAAGTGCAGGGCGCTCATGCCGGTGGAGATAACGGCGACGCTCGCCCCCGTTTCGGCAAGCCGTATGCCGCAGGTAAGCCCCGAAAGCCCCCCGCCTATTATAACGCAGTCGTATCTCACCTCTTTTCGGCCTCTTCCTCAAACCGCACGTCGCCCAGCCCGAAGAGGCCCTGGTATATCCAGTAGCCGAACTCGACCTCGCGAAGCGCGTCGCCCCACAGAACGGGTTTTATCCCCTTCCAGCGTTCCTCCAAAAAATCCACAAGCATTTTGTTTGATTCGTCGGAGGTGGCCGAGTCGTATTTAACGAAGAGCCCGGCGGCTCGGTATGCGCAGAGCTGCCCCTGGCAGGGGCCCATGCCTATGCGCGTCCTCCTGCGCAGGTCTACGATATCCCTCACGTTTAGCTTTTTAAGGGCGTATTCGATCTCCCCCTCGGTTACCATTTCGCACTCGCAGATGAGCCCGTAATTGCGCTTCTCGCGGTGCAGGATGTTCCGTATGCGGTGGCCGTGCCGGTAAAGAGTCGAGCCCACGACCGAGTTGGGGATGCCGGTGAAGAATTTTACCGATCGAGCCTGGTCCACACGGCGTTCCGAGCCGGGGAGAGGGGTCCTGTGCGTGCGGCATTTTTTTCCGGCTTTTAATTTTGCGCATGCCAGGTCCGCCGCCATTTCCGCCATCAGGCGGTATGTCATTAGCTTGCCGCCGGCTATGGTGATGAGTCCGCCCACAGCGTCGCGTTTTTCGTGGTCTATGAGCACTATCCCCCGGCTTATCTCCCGGCCGTCCATCTCGCCCGAAACGGCGATGAGCGGGCGGACCCCGCAGTACGCCCGGAGCACCCTGGCGCGCGAGACGCTCGGGATGAGCTTTTCGCCGCTCTCCAGCAGTGTCGCGATTTCATCATCGTCCACCGTTATCTCGTCGATCCTGTCGTAGTCCACCTTCTTGGAGGTGGTGCCGATAAGGGACACCGTGTCGCCGGGCACGATGATGTCTCCGTCGGAGGGGACGCGGCAGCGGTTTACCACTATGTTGTTGATGCGGTAATCGATGATAAGCATGGAGCCCTTGGACGGAAACATCCGAAGCTCTATTCCCGCGGAGGCGGAGAGCCTCTGGCCCCAGACCCCGGAGGCGTTAACGATTATGCCGGCGTATATCTCGATCTTCTCGCCCGTCAGGCGGTCGCGGCAGCGTACGCCCGCGGCGCGATCGCCGTCCCGGAGTATCTCTTCGACCTCGGTATGCGTGAAAACCGAAGCGCCGCGCTCCTGAGCGTCGAGTACATTTGCCGATGTCAGGCGGAACGGATCTATCGTACCGTCGGGGACCCTGAGCGCGGAGAGGATTTCGGGGTTCAGATTGGGCTCCATACGCAGGGCCTCCCTCACGCCGATTTCCTCACAGCGGATTCCCGCGTACCTGCAATGCTCGATAAGCTTGCCGTGATAGGAGGGGTCGTCCTCGGGGAGCGTGACGAAAAGGCCGCCTGTGTCCTCGATGCAGTGTCGCGCGATCTTTTTGAGTATTCTGTTCTCGCTTATGCATTCACGGGCGGACTCCAGGTCGTTGACGGCGTAACGAGCGCCGGAATGAAGCAGGCCGTGGTTACGGCCGGTGGTGCCCGAGGCGATATCGCTTTTTTCTATAAGAACGGCGCGGACCCCGCGTAGGGAGAGGTCGCGGAGCGTTCCCGCCCCGGTGGCCCCTCCTCCTATGACAATCGCCTCGGTTTCGATTCTCCTCATCAATCAGTTCCTGCGGTTATGGTTCCGGGTCACGCGACGTGGCACTATTTCTGAATATAGCCTGAAAAGCAAACATTTCTTGCAAAACGGGGAATATCGCTTCCATTACGGGCTCAGATCCCGCCGCGGAGGATGCGCATGCCGTTCTCATAAAAGACGGCGTCGTAGAATTCCTGCGAGAGGTCGAGTCCCAGCAGATGGTCGATTTCGTCCTCGCGCGGGAAGATGATGTTGGGAAAGTCGGATCCGTAAAGGATACGGTCCCTGTGGCGCTCAAGCGCGTCGTTTCCCAGGTCGAAGCGGGCGGGAAGCCCGGCCAGAAACGAGAAGGACGTGTCGAAAAATAGCCGGGGATGTCCGTCGAGAAGATCGAAGAACTCGCGGTACTCGAGAGCGCCCATGTGAGCGACGTTGGCGGAAAGATCCGGGTATCGCTCGAGGAGCCGGGCGAAATGCGCGAATCCCACGAATTCGTTGCCCACGGGACCGGTTCCCACATGGAACAGTATGCGTTTGTTCCGTTCCATTACGAGCTCGTACATCGGAAAAAGGCGTTCGTCGTGGGGATGGAAGCGCTGAACGAGGAGCTGCAGTTTGAAGCCGAGCACGCGGGGGTGTTCGAGCATTTTTCGGGCCATCTCCAGCGCGTTGCCGTCTCCGGGATGATACGCGGCGAAGCAATAAAGGTCCGGAAACTCGTCCAGCACCGCCAGGTTCCATTCGTTCAGCCGTTCCGCCACGCCCTCGCGATGTGCGTAATTGGAATAGACTATGGTCTCCACGCCGCGACTGCGGAGGTACTCCACGCATTCGCGATAGTAGAGGCGATGTCGTACGTCCCAGCCATAGCCGCCGGCGAAGAATTCCCATATCTTCTCGAAGAGGCGGTCGGGGAACAGGTGCACGTGGAAATCTATGATATTTTCCGGTAGCTTTTTCATTAATTCCTCGCTCTTGCGGCGCGTCGGCTGCGGCCGCTCATTGGCGACAGATGAAGGGGATACGGCATTAATCGGATGATGTCAATACTTATAAAGTCAAATATTTCTTGCAAAAAGGCCGGCCTCATGTATTCTGAATGCGCCGCTCTTTAAGCGTGAATCCACCATCGGTAGACAGAATGGATAAAAACAGGAAGATAATAGTTTCGATACTCATACTGCTCGTTCTCTCGTCGGTGCTCGCCATCATCGACATCAGCATCACCATGCAGGGCACGGGCCGCGACGCATACCGACTGCGCTCCCCCGAAACCGGCCCGGGGGTGGGGATAGTGCGCGTTTACGGCCCCATCGCCATAGACACCGCCGGGGCCGGGCCGTTCGGCGTAAGCTACGGCTCGGACGCCATCGTGGAGCGCCTGGACGAGCTGTCGCGCGACCAGCGGATAAAGGCCGTGGTGGTGCGCATCAACTCTCCGGGCGGCACCGTCGCCGCCACGCAGGAGATCTACGACAAGATAATGCGCCTCAGGAAGGACAATATCGTCCTGGTCGCCTCCATGGGAGAGCTGGCGGCATCAGGCGGCTATTATGTGGCCTCTGCCTGCAACTATATCATGGCCAATCACGGCACCATCACCGGTTCCATCGGCGTCATCGCGGTCTCGCCCAATCTGAAAGGACTCTTCGAAAAGCTCGGAATCCGGATGAACGTCATAAAGAGCGGGCGCTACAAGGACCTGCTGGCCTCGTACCGCGACCTGGGGGCCGAGGAGCGCGAGCTCATTCAGGAGATCATAGATTCCTCCTATAAAAAATTCCTGGCCGACGTTTCCCTCGGCAGGAACATTCCCATTCCGGAGATCGAACCGGTCGCCGACGGGCGCGTTATGAGCGGAGAGACCGCCCTTAGGCACCGCCTTGTGGACGAACTCGGCTCGTACGAAACAGCCCTCGCCAAGGCGCGCGCCCTGGCCAAGCTTCCGGACGATTCGCCCGTGTACGACGAGGTGACCAATCCGATCGAACGCTTCCTCATGTCGCTCCAGGGGACAAAATCGATTGCGGACATCCGCCTCGACCATCATTCGCTCTACAACCTTCCCGTCGTAGAGTACAGGTATCAGCCATGAGGGAATTTTTAAAATCCCTTGTCTGGATAGATTATGTCTACATGGTCTTCACCGATCCCCGCAAGCTCGCCACGGCCTTAATGCGAGAATCGAGGTCGCTTCCCCTCGGCTTCGCGGTCCCGGCGATCGTTTCCATCATGGAGGTCCTTGCCGTGTCCATCCTCGGATCGCAGACGGCATTCTTCTACACCAAGATAACCTACGGTTGGATTCTCTGCTGTGTCCTCATCGTGTTTCAGAACATTCTTATCGGAAGCCTGGTCGATTCCGCGGGGCAGGCGCTGGGATATCAGGGAAACGTGCACAACATCGTCAATATAATGAACTACTCGCTCTTTCCGAGGGTGCTGCTTCTGCCGGCGGTGCTTATATTCAGCGTGTTCAACTTCGCGCCGGTTTTCTTCTATGTGCTTTTTTCGCTCGCGCTCTTCGTCTGGTCGGCCGCGATCGTCATCCTGGGGCTCTCGGAGATGCATTCGGCGGCCCTTCACAGGGCCGCCGTGGTGTTCATTATGCCCTTCGTATTGCTCGGCGGGGTGACCTTTTTTACGATGGTCCTTACGGTTATTACGATTGTCGGATATATCACCGCCTGAGGGTCCGGGGGAAATATAGCGAGTGCGCGGCCGTTAACCCCGCAGACGCAAATACCATAAGTTTCGCGCATCGACAATAACTGCCCGCGGACAGGGCATAATGCCTGCCGGGTGATGAGATCGGCCTGGGTCCGGGGATTTGTACAAAAGCGGCCGGGCGGGGGGTGTATAAAAACAAGAAAAGCCCTCTCGGGCTTTTCATTCCACGGCGCATGAGCGCCGGTTTGCCGGGGCGACTCAGACCGCCTTGGTCACCTGGCCCGAACGGATGCAACGCGTGCAGACGTATTTTCTGACCACACGCCCCCCGTCCATGACGCGCAGCCTCTTGATATTGGGCCTCCAGATTTTTAGGGTCTTCTTATTGGAATGGCTGACGCTGTTTCCGAACAATACCGACTTGCCGCATACTTCACACTTGGCCATGAGAGTCTCCATTGGAAAAAGTGATAGGCACACTTACTTGCCGGTGTATAATTTTGCAACAATTTTACTGAAAGATGCAAAAAATTTGCGTGCCGCGGCGGTGCTTCGCCTTTCCTTCGTCTTTATCCGGTGCCGGCCTTTCGGGATGCCGATAAAAGGTCGCCGGCATGCCCTGCATTATCGACCTGTATGCGCTGTTCCCGAATATCTTGACAAAGCGGAATCGCGGTGCTCTCTTTTCATCGTAACGGACGGGTGCATACGGGGCCGGCACGCGCCGCTTTGGCGCTGGAATACGCGTTTAAAAGAATGTACCGGCTTCCTGAACGGCGGTGCCGGAATATACAGGACGGGAATCCGATGGAAATAAAGGAAACGACAACGGTCGAAGAGGCCATAAAAAAATCCCCGGCTGTGGCGGCGGTTTTTAAAAAGCTCCGATTGGACTGCCCATCGTGCAGGGGCGCGAGGGCTGATACCATCATGAAAGTGGCAATCAACAACGGACTGGAACTTAAAAGCCTGCTTTTGGAGCTCAACAGGGCCCTCAAGGAAACGGACTGAGGAACCCATGCGCGTCATAACGGGAAGGTTTAGGGGCAGGACCATCCCCTTCAATGTTCGTCGATACGGCGATGCCAGCGTGACCCCGGACATGATTAAAGAGGCCCTTTTCTCGGTATTGGGGGCGGACCTCTCCGGCGGGTCCTTTCTGGACCTTTTCGCGTGCTCGGGACAGGTGGGCCTGGAGGCCCTAAGCCGGGGATGTACGACAGTGGTCTTCAACGAGAAGGATCGCAGGCGCTACGAGTTCATCCGGGGCGTTCTGGAGGACTGGGGCGAGGACGGGGAAGGGGTGCTCGTGCTGAACTTTCCGGCCTCGCGATGTATGCGGCTCGTGCATACGCGCGGAATGAGCTTTGACTGCGTGTTTCTGGACCCCCCCTACGAGAAGGTCCGCGGCGCCCCCAGGCTCTATGGGGCCCTGCTCGCCGAGATCGGCCGGTACGAATTGCTCGCTCCAGGGGGGCTTGCGGTAGTACAGCATTACGTCCACAATTCGATGGAGGAAACGGCGGGCACGCTCCGCCTGCTGGAACGGCGCGTATACGGGACAAACGCTCTCGCTTTTTACGGGCACGCCGAACGAGACGCGCCCGTAACGCCCCGCGCCCCGGGAACGTGAATCTTTTCGTAATTTTTCATCTCGCGTAAAGAAAGGCTGGACTTACTCCCGCCCGGCCACGTATTTTACACAATGGGAGGGGAGCAAGCGGCCGCGCTTGCCCGCCGCGAGGCGGGCGGTGAGGAAAGTCCGAACACCGCAGGGCGGGATGCCGGGTAACGCCCGGGCGCCGCGAGGCGACGGAAAGTGCAACAGAAAACATACCGCCACGCGCCAGCGCGCGGGGTAAGGGTGAAAAGGCGAGGTAAGAGCTCACCGCGTTCTCCGCGAGGAGGACGGCAGTGCAAACCCCATCCGGTGCAAAACCAAATAGGCAACCGTTCGAGGACGGCCCGTCCGAGGTTGCGGGTAGGTTGCAAGGAGACGCGCCGCAACGCGCGTCCAAGATAAATGGCCGCATAAACAGGATTCGGCTTACGCTCCCCTCCCGCTTTTTCATTCGCCGTTTGCGCTTTCGTCTGGTCGTGCCCCGTCCCACAGGAAGCCCTGCCGCGTTACACGGCGGCCAAATTCCGCGTCGATGGCCCCCAGCACGGTGCCTTTGTGCAGGCCCCAGGCCGGGGCTACAAGCGTGGCCGGAGAGCGGTCGCCAAGAAGCCGGTGGACAAGGATGTCGGGCCTAAGGCGCTCGAGAAAATCGCACACGGCGGATACGTATTCGCCAAGAGAGGGAAGCCGAAATCCCTTCTCTCGGTACAGCCGCTCGAGCTCCGTGCCCGCAATAACGTGAAGGTGATGGATCTTTACCCCTTTTAGCGGCAGGGACGAAACCTCCACGGCGGTTGCCATCATGTCGTCCCACGATTCCCCCGGCACGCCCAGTATAATGTGCGCGCAGACCGGAATGCCCCTCTCCGAGGCGCGGCGGACAGCATCGCGCGTGGACTGGTGCGTGTGGCCGCGCCCCAGAAGGGCGAGGCCCGTCTCGTGCATGGTCTGCATGCCGATCTCGAGCCACAGCTCGAATCCGGGCCCTTGGTAGGAGGCCACCAGGTCCAGCACATCGTCGGGGACGCAGTCGGGCCGGGTCGCGATCATGAGTCCCATGACGCCGTCCACGGAGAGAGCCGTGTCGTACAGCTCGCGCAGGCGCGAAACGGGCGCGTAGGTGTTTGTAAAGGCCTGGAAATACGCGATATAGCGGGTTTCGGCCTCCGAGCGGCGGAAGCTCCGGCGCGCGTTTTCCATCTGCTCTTTTACGTCGGTCGTTCCGCGGGCGGTCGGAGAGGCCGAGCCATCTTCGGAGCAGAATATACAGCCGGCGCTCCCTATTGCGCCGTCGCGGTTGGGGCAGGTAAAGCCCGCGTCAACGGGCAGTTTAAGAATGCGCGCGCCGTATGTGTTCCAGAGATAGTCGCCGAAGAAATTATAGGGCCGCTTTCGCGCTCCCGGGAGTTCAGAGCGAACGTTCTTTTTCTTCAAGGGCGAAGTACGAGTTTTTAAGGTACTGGTGGTTCTGGTATTTTGCCGGGTTAAGCGCGACCTTCTTTACCGGTGATACCGACACCACGTTCAGATTTCGGTCCAGCCCTACGATGTATATGCCGGGGCCGAATTGCGCCTTCACGCGGACCTTGCGCCATTTGCCGCCGGATTTAACGCTCTTCCAGGTGTAAGCGTTCTCGAAGGAGCGTACCAGCCGTTCGAGTGTCTTTTTGTCGGGTTTGAGCGCCTTGTACACGGCGTTTTCGAGCGTCTGGTCGCCGTCTACCGCGAAGATTATCGGAGTGGTGAGCGCGGCCGAACGAACAGGCACGAGCGGAGGCGCGGGACGCGAGGCGCCGGCCGGCGGGAGCTTCCTGGGGTTGTACACAAAGAGGTCCACGGCGTGTCCGGGTACGCCCATCTCCTGGTACTGGCCCGAGTAACGCGCGTAGAGCTGCGAGTAAAGCGGGCGGTAGCGCAGGGTCCGCCTGGCGCGCTGAAGGCACCATGTGGCGCTCTTGTAGTTCTTCTTTTTCAGGTGGGCCATGCCCTGGCGGAAGAAATTTTCGGCTCTGACAAGAGTGGTCTTGATCTCGCGGTAAGGGGCCACGAACAGCGGGTTGATGGACGCGAACCTCTTTTCCATGAGATTTATAATTCCGATCGCCTTCTGCGCCTCGCAGTTATTGATGTAGAATATGACCAGGCGCGAGAGCTTGAGGAGCTCGATGAGTTCCGCGGGGGCCTTCCCGACGCGCTCCGGGGTCCTGCCCGAAATGTCCACGCCGAAGACCTCGCGGACCGTATCGAGGAGCGATTCGTACTGCCCGGAGACTATAAGCCGCTGGTTTGCCGGGTCCCTTAGAAACTCCTCGTCGTCGGGATTCGAGATAAAGCCGGACTCGTAGATCACCGAAATGGGAAAGTCAACGAAATAGGAAAACCGGTCGTCGGGTACGGCGCCGAACTGCCAGTTGTTGGCGCGCATTCCCCGGGCGACCAGCGCCTCCTTCAGGTTGAGCGCGTACCGCCTGGAGAAGTCGGTGGCGTCGTACTTGTTGTAGAGCGTGAGAAATCCGCGATGGATGTCCTTCACGTACGAAAGGAAGCGGTTGCCCCATTTGTCGGTGGTGATATGAACTCCGGGAATGTTCATAAGCCCGCTTGCCTTCACGATCGACGAGATGTTGTTGAGGTGCTCGCTGACTATGATGAAGGCGCCCGCCTCGGTCGCCATGCGCACCGTCTCGACGAAGGGGATATTGCGGTAGATATCGCTTTTTCCCCTCATGACCCGCATGAAATCATCGGTGGATCTGACCTCGATGAAGCGGTTCGCTGAAAGGACGCGATAGAGCTCGCGCGAGAGCATGATGGAGTAATATTCCTCCGGCAGGCCCGTAGCGCTCAGGCGGCCGGTCATCTCCCCCTCCCAGGCGCCGTTTTCGAGCTTGCCGTGCGCAGGGTCAACAAAAACGACGAGCTTTTTGCCGGAGGCAAGGCTCTTCTCGATATCTACATAGGTGGCGTCGATGGCGTTGAGTATCTCTATCGCCTGCTTCAGATAGACGATATTGTTTTCCTTGGAGAGGATGGCGCTTATGCTGTCGGGCTGGCCGACCGTGCTGTACGCCGGCTGCTCTTCAGCCCGCGACACGGCCGAAATGAGCAGGATAGCGGCGACGATGACGGCGTTTAGCGCAAAGAGTGCTCTTTTTTGTACCTTCATCTGGCGGACTGTCTTCCGTGGCGGCCGCCGTGCGGACGCTGAATAAAAGTATAATGATTGTTTATAATAATAATATCGTTCCTTTTGCAAGAAAATAATTGCATTTTTACCGAGATATTGTTAAAAGAAAGCCGGCCGGGATAAAGCTTCAAAAAAACCCGTTTCGAAAATTCGATCCGACCGTGTTCACGCAAACGGTTTAAGCGCGACCGCGCCGGGCATGGCCCTAAAGGGTTGCTCCCCGCCGCTGGAGGACAGATGGACCGGAATTATATTAAATACGAAGAGCTTTCATCGGAAATCAAAAAGGAAATAGAGCGCTATTTCGAGGAAATCCGGGCTGCCGGCAAATCAGCCTCCAGGGAAGAGGCGATGCTTTTGTGGTTCGAGAAGGAATTTGACACATGGATGGTGCAGAACTACGCCGGACGCGACAAGCGCGATCGGAGGTTGGTGGAACGCCGCCGCCATCCCCGCGTAGAGGTCGATCCGGAAAAGACCGGCAAACGAGGCCCCGATCGCCGGGCCAGCGTTCGGCGCAGGCATTTCCGCCTGGACATCGAGGTGCCGGTCCGCGTCGTCGAAACGCTGATAGAGTCGTCGAGCGACGAAACGGAGGCCTTCGATTTCGTCGGCACGCTCGTCAATATCAGCAAGGGCGGGTTCTACTTCAATTTCGGCCAGCCGATAGAGATTTCCAGCATCATACGGGTCCATATCGACCTGTCGGCAGTGGACGAGGACCTTCGCGACATCGAGGCGCTTGCGATGGTGGTGCGTGTGGACAGGCTGAGCTCCGACAACTACGGGGTGGGGGTGATGTTCAGCAGCATTTACGACGAGCACCGTGAGAAGCTCGAGATGTTCATCTTCCAGAACCTGGCATATTACATCTACCGTAACGGCGGGTAGGCGCTCCTTCCTACTTTTTCCTCGAAATGGACAACACGTAGTCCGAAAGGCGCGGCCTCGAAATATCGAAATAATACACGCAACGGGCACCGCCCTCGGAGGTCGATCTGACCAGCCGCCCGCTCTCCTCTATGAGGGCTAGCAGTCGCGCCGTTACGTTATGATCGATTACCATGTCCTTCGATTGAAGATACTTCTGGAGCGAGCCCAGGGCGCGTATTCGGGCGGTCTTTTCCGCGAAGGCCGCGCCCGCGTCGTCCTCCGGCTCGACTATGACGACGCGGTACAGGTCGGCCGAGATGAACCCCTCCTTCTCGAACTCGATGCGCGGGCCATCGCCGATGGACGGCGGGCATATATCCGGCCGGTCCATTTGGCGCACCTCCTTCGAGCAGCGCTGATCGGCGAGGGCGAAGGCCAGAACGCAGATGAGCATGGCGGGAAAAACTGCCGATGTGCGGGGTTTCATGCGGTCATCCTTTCGTGGGAGAGGTATCCGTGGCCCTGTGGGGCTCCGGAAGGGCGAGCTTCGGGCCTACGGATTCGAATGATGCGCGAAGACCGCCGCGGTAGATGCGGTACACTATAACCGCCGAATGGTCCTCGTTGTAGTACTCGAAGGCGCGGCGGCCGTATCGCACGTAGCCGGCCGCCTCCTTCCACAGCTCGGCGCGAACCTGCTCCAGGTTTGTAACGAGCGGCCGGTCGGCCGGCTCGAGGCGGCGGAGCAGGCACTCGAGCCGGTATGTGCCCACTGCGTCCGCTACGGCTTCCGGTATCTTCGACTCGGCCGCTTTAAGGGCGCTCTCGCGCCGGGCGACCAGTCCGCGCGCGCCGGGCGCCGGGGCGCCCCTTACGATCACCTGGAAATGGTCCGGATCCAGAAAGCCCTCGGTGCGGAAGTCGTCGAGCACCGACGAGGCGTCGATAACGCGGATGCCGCACGATACCGGCGCGAGCGCAAGGGCTACGGCGAGGACCGCTATAAGGCGGGCTGAGAGATGTGTTATTGCGTTCATTAAAATCCCGTCCATGATGCCTGTCCAGTTTCGTATGCTACAGCATACCGCCCCTCTGTCAAGGGTTTCGTCCCTACGGCTCCTTTTTAAGAAGCCCGATGATATCCTGTATCTTGTCAGCGTTCGGGTGGTCGGGTTTCAGGGCCAGCACCCGCTCGAAGTTGCTTATGGCCTTCTGCTTGTCCTTTAATCTGCGGTAGTATATCATTCCAAGCTCCTCATGCCCCTGCCAGTTGCTCTTGTTGATCTGCACCGAGCGCTCGAAGGCGCGCGCCGCGTCCTCGTAGACGCCCTTGTCGCGGTAGGCGATCCCCTGGAAGAAATGGGCCTTCGAGTCGAGGGGGTTTATCTCGAGCGCGGTCTTGTACTCCTCGATCGCTTCGTCGTAGAGCTTGGCCTCGCGGTAGGCGTTAGCCAGGTTGTAGTGCGCGTCGTAGGACCTGGGGTCATTGGACGCGGCCAGCCTGTACTGCTGAATGGCCTTGTCGTTGAGGTTGTTCCGGGAATAGAGGTTTCCAAGGTTGATATAGGCCTTGGCGTAATTGGGGTTCTTGGCGATGGCCTTCGAATAATACTCTATGGCGGCATTGTCGTCCTTAAGCGCCTCGTGGGCCTTGCCCAGCTCGTAGAGCGTGGCGTAATCGTCGCTCTTGATGGACAGGGCCTTCTGGTAGAGGGTGATGGCCTCGCGGTACTGCCTCTTCTCGGCGTTTATAAGTCCTAGGTTAAAATAGGCCTGGAAGTAATTGGGATCGAGCTCGATGGTCTTTTGGTAGAACTGCGCGGCGTTGTTGTACGACTTCATCTCATGGTATGTCTCGGCCAGTTTGAAATTGGTGTCGGGGTTGTTGGGCCTAAGCTCGCGGTCCTTGGAGAACTGGGCGAGCGCCTCGGAAAAGTTTTTGCTCTTCAAATAGATATCGCCCAGATTGAAATAGGCGCGGTCCAGTTTTGGGTCCTGCCGTATGGATGTCTTCAGATCGTTGATGGCCCTGGCCTGGTCGTTCAGCTTGTAATGGGTCAGGCCGCGCGAGTAATAGGCGCGCGGGAAGTCGGGTTGAATCTCCACCGCTTTGTTGAAATGGCGAAGGGCCGTGTCGAATCTGTTGTTCATATAGTGGATAAGCCCCAGCCTGTAATGCGAATCGGCGTTTTTGGGATTGGCCACCACCGCCTTTTCAAAGGATTTTTGGGCCTCCTCATCCAGCTTGTTGTGGTAATATATTCGTCCCCGCCAGTAGTGGGAGTAGTCGTCGTTCGGTTCGATCTCGGTCGCCTTGCCGTAGGCTTTAAGAGCGTTATCATAGTCCTTGGCGTCGCGGTAGCGGTCGCCGAGTTCGCGCCACCTGGCCCCGTCGCCCCTGGTTTCGGGCGGTCGGGACGTCTTCTCGCCCGGGTCCTCGCCCATGTCGGCGCGCGGGCCTACGTCGCGACGGCCGGCCACCCGGTCGCCGCCCGGCCCGTCGCCGGCCCCTTCGCCGTCGAGGCGCGAGCCACCGTCGCCTCGCGACGCTATCCGCCCGGAGCCGCTAAGCTTGGCAAGCGCGGCGAGGTACTTGCGCTGGAGGTTTTTATCGCGGCTGTTGTTGGTAAGCGCCTGCCGGTAGTACTTCACCGCGCCGGGATAGTCGGCGTCCCTGGCGTAGATGTCGCCCAGGCGCTCAGCGGCGAGGGCGTCGCCTGGATCGGCCTGAAGGGCCTTCATGAAGGCGGCTATGGCCCTGTCGGTATTGCCCCTTCTAAGCTCGGCCTCGCCGACGCCGCGGTGATACTTCGACACGCGAGGATCGATGTCCGCCGCCTTCTCGAAGTTCTTGAGGGCGTTTCCGTAATCGCGCGCCTGCATATAGAGGTTCCCCAGGTTGTAGTAGCCCTCCGGATCGTTCGGATTCTCCTTTATGCCCTTCTTTAAAATATCGATTGCGCCGCGCAGATCGCCGTTTTTAAGGCGCTGCCGGGCGATGTTCCAGTAGCTCTCCTGGTACTTCGGTGCCACGGCCACGGCCTTCTTGTATTCGCGCAGCGCGGCGTCGAGCTTGTCCTGGTCGTCGTAAACGTTGCCCAGCTTGTTGTAGGCAACCGGCATTTTTGGGAAGGCGCGCTTGGCGCGTTCCAGCGCGGCGATGGCCTTCTCGTAGTCGCCCTTAAGCGCGTATGCGTGTCCCAGCTCGTTCAGCGCGGCGTAATTGTCCGGGTCGATTGCCAGGGCCCTTTTATAGTAGTCTATTGCGCGGTCGATATCCCCGATCGATTTGTAGAGGTTCCCGATCTTGACAAGGATGTCCACGTTGGACGGGTCGGTCTCCAGGAGCTTTTCGTACAGACCGATCTGTTTTACGCGAAGGTCTTCGATATCGCGCAGCGGGTCGGCCGCGCTCCGATAGATTAGATAGGCGCCGCCGGCCAGAAGCAGCAGAATGAGCGCGGCGATTCCAATGTTACGCGCCGTGTTGTCCCTGCGGAATGATGCCATGTTTACGCCTCCCCGTTTAGAGTCCGTCGTCGCGGTATATGTCTTCAAGCTTCGATTTGGTTTTTTTGGCCTCGTGGCCCGCGGCCTTGTCCTCGGCCTTGCGGTCGGTCTCGCGGAGCACCGCGCCCCCCAGGTGCAGGGCCTCCTCTATGGAGATATCGCTTCCCACCGGAGGCAGAACGAAATTGGGGTCTTTAAGGAGTTCTATGGCGCGCCGAATCTTTTCGTATTGAGGATCCTCGGGAGCCATGGCGAGGTATTTCTCCCAACTGGCGATGGTCCCCTGCTTGTCGCGCTCCAGCATGAGATGGGTCAGGCCGATGTGATAATACGCATACTTGATTTTTTTGTCCAGACCGAAGGCGCGCTCGAAGTTCTGCACTGCCGGGGCGGCCTCTTTCTTATAGTAATAAATCTGGCCCAGCCTGAAATATTCCTCGGCGCTTTTGGGATCGAGCTCCAGGGCCTTTTTATAAAGCTCCATGGCGCCATCCAGGCGTTTTTTATGGAGAAAGATGTCGCCAAGGTATGAATAGGCCAGCCGGTTTTCGGGGTTCTTTTTAAGCTCCTCTTGAAGAAGGATCTCCGCCATCTCGAACTTCCGCTCGTAGAAGTAAGCGGTGGCCTTCTTGAAGCCGTCGTCCTCCGGGACGTTCTTCGCCTTGGCCCCGGGCTGTGCCGGGGACACTCCAGCGGAGAGCGCGAGAGCCGCTATAAGGATTATGGTCTTTATGCCTCTCATCGTGCAGCTTCCCTTTACACCTATCGTCATTAAGGGGGCCAGGCTGAACATCCGTGCGGCCGAAGCCCCTTCTTCGTTCAAGGTACTATACTGCACGGATCGTTTCACCTGTAAACGCAAAAAACAGGGGGTGATGATGACATTCGTTCAGGCGCCGGTCCCAGATAGATGGGCATACAGCAGCGCGCCGTACATCTCCCCGCCGAAGGCCGCGGCGAGCGCGTCCATGCGGGCCAGGAGGGAGGCCTTTGCGCGGAGAAGGTCCCCGAAGGCCGCGCGCCAGGACTCGTCGTAGGAGCGCGGATTATCGTCGATAAGGCAGGCCGCCGCGCAGCGCGCCCCCGCGAGCGCGTAGCGGATGCCCTCGCCGGTCAGCGGGTCCGCGTGGGCGGCGGCGTCGCCGAGGAGGAGCCAGTCGTCGCCAGCGCAGGGGAGGTCGAAGAAGGCCGGGTCGCACACCGAGGGGATGAGCGCCGCGTAGCGTGAGACGGCACGCGCGGAAGGGTGTTCGCGGGCGAGAAAGTCGTCCAGGCGGGCGAAGAGGGAGCGCGCACCGAGATCGCCCATACGTGAAAGGATGCCGGCGCTCTGGTGCGTTCCGCGGTCGAAAAGCCACAGGTAGCCCCTGAGGTCTTCACACCGGATAAGCGGATGCTCCGGCCGCGCGCCTTGGACGGTATAGCCGCAGCACAGGGAGCGGTGCGGGCGCGGGATGGGGGTGGCGACGCTCGTGCGCACCATGCTCCGGACTCCGTCGGCTCCGGCCACGATGCGCGCCGCGTATGTGCTTTCACCCGTGCCGAGCGACCAGCCCGTTTTTCCCCGGTCGAGGCGTACGATCCGCTCGCTGACAAAGCGAGCGCCGCATCGGACGGCGCGGCCGATAAGGTATTCGCCCAAGTCGCGCCTGGAGAGAACGGGAAAGGGGCGCTCCGACGGCCTGATCGCCTCGTTGGACCGGGGACCGGTACAGCGCAGCGCGGTCGAGAAATATACCGGGTGGGGGTACGCCGTAAAATAGTCGAATTCCTCGAAGGCGCCGGGGCCGAGCATCCCGCCGCATGGTTTTTCCCACGGGGCGCGGTGGTCGAAGAGCAGCACCCGCATGCCCGCGGCGGCGCACCCGGCGGCGAGAACCGCGCCGGCTGGGCCCGCTCCGACGATGGCGATGTCGGTGTTCATACTTTTCTAACCTCATTACTGCCGGATTAAGTCAATAACTAAAGAGTGCAATGGCATTTCAGCTCCACTGCAGCAAATAGGAGATATGGAGAAATTAATCGTTCGCGGACCAATTAAATGTTTGACAAAATTATGATATCTGCATTAGTATTGCGTTATATGCAAAATAATTTTTTGGAATAGCTGGAGATCACAATGGCGGATGTTATAGATTTCATTGCAGCAGCTTTAAACGATAAGGCAAACAAACAGCTCGGCACCGAATTCGTATCGATTGTTAAATCGACGTCGGCAGAAGATCTCGAAAAATGGTTTAAATCCAAAGGATTCGAAGATGTTTCTCTGGAAGACTGCAAGAAGATCGTGGCAAATAGCGGAAACATTGCTCACACAGGGGATGTATCCTTAAAAGGCAATTATTAAGGGTAGTCACAAAAACTATGTTTCCCCGCCCGGCGAAGGCGGGCGGATAAACGTAAGTGTTGAGTTTTTCAGTAGTTGTATTTTTAAGAAAACCTAAAAATACTAGTTTTTAGGACTTCCCTTAATTATCGCAGTATATTCGGAATCAGGTTCTTTGTGGTTTCGGTTTGGGAAAAAGATATCTGTCACTATCCTTGCTGGTGCTGATATGCCTCGCACCCGCAGTGCATCTCTCGGCGGAAATTAACGCCGGCGAAGCGGAGTTGCATACTCGTTATGACACGATCAGTATTACGGGTATGTGGTTTTTCAATCCTGAAGATGATCAGACATTTTCTCAACCCGGTGTAGATGAAAAAAGTGGCAATTGGATACTTGTACACAGCAACAGTAACTGGAATGATATTCCGGGGCTGGCACAATACCGAGGGGTGGCCTGGTATCGTCTTAGGCTGAAAGTGGGCGAAGTTGCTCCCTACGGCTTGTTTTTCCATAAAACCGAGGCCGGGGCCCAGATATTTCTTAATGGTGTCCTTATCTATGAGAACCGAAAGGCAGCATCGGACAATGGGTTCATTTCGGCAAAAGGACCGCCTGATTATGTGCCGCTGCCTGTTTCATTGCTCAAACCCGGTCTGAATGTACTGGCGTTTCGTACCGTATATCTTGATTATTTCACCGGCTTTTCGCGGGAGTTGTGGCTGGGCAACCTCGAATCGATAAAGAATAAAAACACTATTTTTATCATCAGACATGCCGCGCTCTCCGCGGTATCGATTTTTCTGGCAGGATTTTTCCTCGTATTTTTTCTGTTCAGGCGATCGGACAAGTATTTTCTTTTCTACTCTTTAAAGAGCTTTTCACTGGGATTATGGATACTCGGCTATTCATGCATTATATATTACTGGCGTCCCTGTAAAAACCCAGCTTTAATTTGCGACACCGACCGCCCACCGGCTGAAATGGCAAGCCTCGATCAATTTTTCGATAAAACCGAGAAAAAGATCGAGCAGGTGCGCCCGATATCTCTTG